>Ga0207975_100130_pt1 | contig 63635 bp, 60 predicted proteins | sample LakWasMe91_HOW11_2_FD_183913 | JGI IMG/M metagenome (GOLD analysis project Ga0207975, IMG submission 183913) | Freshwater sediment methanotrophic microbial communities from Lake Washington under simulated oxygen tension - Sediment Metagenome... | ecosystem: Environmental > Aquatic > Freshwater >...
CAACGAGCCAAGCACCTTAGCGCGCGAGCCGGGCCCCGTCCAGATTCCGCCGCCCTGTCGTCAGGCCGCAGGCTTCGCGCAGGCGCCAGGTCGCCTGCCGCGCGGCACTGTCACTTCATTCCCACTCCATCATCAACAAGACGCCCAAACCCGCGTGGTTAAAGGGATTGACTGTGATCAACATGGGGCCTTACCGTCACTCTTACCGTCAACACCGCACATCTTTTGCTGACGCGGGAAATGGAGCGATTCGCGGGGAAGCAACTCTTGCGACACCATCGTCAATCAGGACATAGGATACACAAAACGCAGTGTCCTTTGCCAGCTGATTGGCTGTCTACGGCAGCTTCAACAGCTTACCGAGTGCTACGGCCACTGTCTCCAGAGCATTGATGACGCCGTCCATGACGAAATCGAGGGCCCGACCGTAGCCTGCGTTGACGTTCGCTGTGTCGAAACCAAGGCGCTGCAGGGTCGCGAGGCACTGCTCCACGGTTTCGTGAGCGTCGGCGATTCGAAGGTCGTTGTTGAGGAACAGGGGCGCCATGGCTTCACTGCGGTCGCGCCAACCTTCCGGCTCTGTCGCCGAGGCAAAGGCATCGCTTGCCTCCTCGTGAGCATTCAGTCTTTCGATGACATTTAGAAGCGCCTGCAGCAGCTTGAGGCTTCCGAGATCCCTGACAGCAGTTCTCGGACATCCGGCGCCCTCCAACAATGACTTGAGGTAGCCATTTGGAACGCGTTGCCATACCTCGTGCAAACTCTTGCAGCGAGCCAAGAACATCTGTTGTGACAGGTCGAATGGTGCGACCTGGGCCAACCGACTGAGCGTCGGATAGGCCATCCAACCATTGGCCACAACCTCTGCACGATCAAAACCAGTCAGTTCTACTGCCGACTTGTTCAGCCCCACAGTCACGCCTAGTGCGGAAAGACCATCGCCCAATCGTAGAAGCACATCGAGCAGCCGCTGCACCTTGGCAACCACATGCTCTTCGTTCAGGTCTGCATAGGCAAGGTCGGCCGGATCGACTGCAAATGATCGGGCGTGAATGACCTCGCGATCCGGCTTCGGCTTGTACAGCTCACGCATTGGCACTTGGATCAAATTTCTTCCGACCCGACGGCATTCGGTGAAACTCCACTGCCCTCTATATGACGGACTGCAGTACCACTGTCCCCCAATACGAGTCGGAGTCGTGTCGTAGAAAGTGCTCTGTTCGTACTTCTGGAGGAATCGATCATGGAGGTAGACCGGATCCACCCCCAGCAGGGCATTCGCACGCGCGTGAGTCATGGCCTGCGCGTCACCAGGCCACAGAATGCCCTCAGCAGTCTGCTCTTGACATAGTTCCGGCATCACCGCTTCGACGGAAGCCCAGAGCTGGACCAGAAGCCCACCTTCGTGCTCGCGGATATCCAAGTCATACCAAGCAATCCCGTCAGCGGGCTTGCGGCTCACATGAGTCTCCCCTCCCATGATCGCGCGTACTTCAGGTAGATCTTGCAACTGGGCTGAATAGTAGAAAGCTCGCACACCCCGCGCACCACGCAGCCAAAGGTAGCGGCGAAGGTATTCATTCGACATGTGCCAATTGACCGACCTCTTCAAGTTCCAGTGGTAGTCACTGGACACCTCGCCCTCGGCCACGCCGAACTCCGGAAGCCCCAAGTCATCGTAGACAAGGCGTTGCTGATCGTTGCCGACACAACGGGGAGTCAATCCAAGGGTCATCCAGACTTTCTCGGCTAGGTTGAAGGTGTAGAACGAGCTGTCACCCCAAGCCGCAACGATGTAGTCATAACCCGATATCGACGGAGAAAAGTCGGTCGAGCAACCACGCATGTCGCCGGTAGGAACAGAGAACTCGACCACGCCATCGCCCGCCTCAGAAAGAACTTCGATGGGGCCATCCTCCACTCCGGGAACCACTGCCATCAGCAAATGCAGATGCTCAGCTTGCCCTACATGCGCATCGGATTCCTGCATCGCGGCCACCTCCACAGCTTGGCTAGGCGACAAGCCGACAGGTTCCAGCAGGCCACGCAGCCTTGGTGGCAAGGCATGAGCCGGGATGGGAAATGCTGCTAGATAGTCAAACGGCATGATTCTTTTTGTAGGATTTTCAAAGTGATCAGGCTCTCTGCGCCTGCGCATCTTCTGCGGCAGGCAGCATGATGTCGTGCCAACGAATCGGAGAAGCGAGCAACAAATTCGTCTCGGCCTCCAACAGCCCAGGATGTCCGGGGTGGTTCTCCACAGCTAGCGCAACGACTTCGCGACATCCCTCCATGTCGCCAACGCCCCGAAGTCGCTCGGCCAACTCCAGGGCAAGCGCAGCCTCAAACAGCCGCGGGAACCTCAGACCGTTTGCGGCAGCACGCCGACGCAAGTAGTTGCTCAGTGCCGCTCGATGGGCTTCCAACGACCAAGGTACAGTTTGTCCAGAGACCGCGTGAGCAAGTAGCGCTTCCGAGGAAGGCTCTCCAAGCTCCTCTTGAATCAGCGCCTCGATTGCCGAAGACATCTCGGCCAAATCCTGTCTCGCAACATGCATATTGAACAACGCATGCAAAGCCAAGTACGGCAATCTGAGGCGTTTCTCCAGGCGCGGGACAAACTCACACGCAGCGCGCAGCACAGGCCTCAAATCAGTCACGACAGCATCGGGCTCCTTCAGAAGACAAGATGCAAGTTGCTGCAGAAAACCCTCCAGCTTGTCACGTCCTGCTTTCGTGATGTCACCTTCGGCACGACCGACCCAGAACTGAGGTGCCATGCGCACTTGAACAACGCCGCTTCGTTCCATGTGATAGTTATACGGCTCACGCTCCACTGAAGGCTGGCGCAGAACAAACTCAATGATGACACTACGCATCAAACGCGAAAGTCCCTGCAGGGTCAGATGCGTGGTTCGACCTTCGATTGCGATCTCGCCATGACCATGTCCCAGGGTCACGGCATCCGGTAGCCGCCGGAGCTGATGTACGTACTTGGATCGCGATTGATAGGCCGTACCGAGCGCCTCCACAAGGTCCGACCTACCCAGCAGAAGGCCATTCCCAGCACTGAAAGTCTGACGAAAATACGCGGGCGTGATATTGGCAACTGCGAACTCTCTGAAGCGCCGAGCCAGTGCGACATGCTCTACTCTTAGTAGGGCTTCCCTGACACGTTGAGCAATCGTTTCCTCTGCCCCAGAAAGCGCCTCATCGACCGCCTTACGCTTTCGCTCATCAAACGAATCCCAGTCGCTTTCATGACCGTCGAAGTCCTGGGCCAGTGACTCTACGGACGCAACGAGTAAGGTGTAGGCCAGTTCCAAATCATCAGCAATGCGATGCATTCCGTTGACGTACGTCCGAAGCGCGCGCATGACCCCTAAAAAGGTATGTCGAGGGAGGCCAATGAGCTTCCCAAGAAATTCTGCCAGAAAGGTCAGTTCATCCGGCTTGCACCAGATCTCCCCATCGAAGAATCGGTGGACCAGCGTTTGAGGAGCGACCCTTGTAGCCAATCCACGCTGCCCCGTCGTCAGCCTCCGGGCCAGATCAACGTCGGGCGTACAAACACAATTCAACGCAAATGAAACTGCCACAGAATAGTCTTGAAGATAGGGTTCGACGCCCGAGGAGACGAGCACTCCCGGCCCCTGCTCTTCTGCTTCCATGCGCTCAGTGAGCTCATAGACCAAGACCGTTGGACGTATCGAATAGCTCGATGACGCAGACAGTCGCCCTGCGACTGTTTCGACAGCCTCCTCTCTAGCGAGGATGGCATTCGTATAAAGCATGCCTCGCAGGAGGTTTTCCCTACCGACGGGTCTAGCAAACAGTTTTCCAGTGGAAATTTGCAGCACGCTTCCTCCAATTCAATTTCAGCACACTCGCGTCGAACAACCGCCCCTACTCGGACAGGAATGCGAGGAAGTCGCTGCGGCGCGCAAAGACCGGCTGAAACACCTGGTCCTCGGCTTTTGCCCTGCCATTCCAGAGCAACAACCCCTGGGCAACCAACTGCGCGAGGTAGCCATGAAGTGCAGCCCGCGTCTGGTTAAAACCATTCCGAGTCCGCTCATCAGGCTTGGACCACACGCAGTCAGGCAGTGCGATTTCAGCCCAGGCCGCAACCACATCCGAACCGAAAGCCTTGTCACCAAGGCCGAAGGCAGCGAACACGGGCAGTTGCCACGCGTAGGGATGATGCTGCATGCCAAGCTGTACCCGCTGAGCGAAGAATACGGGAAGGTCCTCCGGCTGCAGTTCCATCGCAGCGCAGGCTACAGCGAAGCGATCGGTAAGTTCCAACGCGCCAAGCGCCTCCGCTCGTTCCCTCTTGGAACTCCAGGCCAACTTGATCCTTGCGAGTTCGCCTTTTGCCCACACCAAACGCTTTTGTGCCTGCCGTAGCTTGGCTGCCGCGACCGGCTTATACGGCATAGCCCGAGTGAAGAAGCCGATGTCGACCCTCCACTCCTTCAGTTCCCAGGATAGCCGGTTCCTGAAGCGTGTTTCAGCTTGGCGATGCTCCATCCAAGACACCCATTTCCAGCGGTGACGCTCTTTCAAAGCTTGATCGAGCTCAGACTCCGTAATGCCTGCCGCCGGTAGGTCCGACACGTCAAACTCGATGGCATCTTTGAACAGAGAGCGCAGACGTTCGCCCTTAGCAGCATCGACGGCGTGGGTCTTGCGAACTTCGAGAGCGAGATCCCACCGACCTGGAATCGTGAACACTACGTCCGGTTGCAAATCACCTACGGGGTGCTCTGACTTGCCTTCGCTGAACTCGTACACCCGGTCTTGGATCTCCACGAACTCCGTTCTGCGAGTGCCCCACACGTCTGCAACGACCTCGACCGCTCCTCCCGGCAGCCAGAGCTGGCGGCGCTCAGCCAGACGATCGCGTACAAAAGCATGCAGGAGTGTCATCGGCTGCGGGTTGCAGTTTCCGTCATCTACATCGTGCTGGAAGTGCCAGGCCTTTGACTCGCCCATGTGGGCTTGGAGTGCCCGGCCGCATCCGTGGCAGACACAGCCGCACAGCCTGCCGCGATGGATGGCCGGATCCAAGTCCCGGATATGGGTCCATTGGCCGTTACGGCGGCCGTATACGAACTGCGCAGGCATCTATGTACCCTGCCTCAGAAGGGCAGCGCGTCGCCAACACAGGCTGGGCAAATAAAACTCATGATTAAGGGCGCAGGACGTGCGCTAAGCCTCATCAATCCACTCCATTGGAACTAGCTTGGTTCCGCCACGCCATTCCGGCAAGCCGACGACTTCGTCGATGCCCCCCCACACTTCGCTTGATGCGTGGTCCAGAACGATGAGTTGGAGCCTCCCCTTTTCACTACGCACGACGCTACCCATCACTTCGAACGCCTTGCGAACGGCATCCACGTCTTCGTCGCGCACCTTGGGGTCTTCTTCCACCTCAACGTCCTTGGAGACCACGTGCTTGGGAAAGTAGACTTGGCTCGGTTGGTCAAGTACGAGAAACGCGGGGACAGGACTGTTCTTTTGACTCAGATAGAACTGATGAAGAGAAAGCAGCACGGCTAGGTGATAGGAGAGCCAGTTCGACCCACTTCCGATCTCCGACAAATAGTCATCCCGCTCAGACCCAAGTACCTTAATGGTCAGGTCGTTGGTCTCCAGCGAGATGGGATCGTTCGGATTCTCGATATCGAGATGCGGCAGGAGCTTTCCGGCATTGGTGTTGACAGTCCGCAGAGCTCGGCGCTTCCGAGCTTCGACATCCTGTCCGCGCAGTTCTCCTTCCAGCGCCAATACCGTTTCCTTGAGCGTTCGAACCTCTTCGACGAGCTCGCTGTCGCTGCCCAATTTTCGATGGAGGCCCAGTGACGACTCGAGATTTCCTATGAAACGCTCCGTACGCTTCGCGGAAAATTGCTGTTCACTAGCTTCCTTCGATCTGCCCGTCAGCGCTCGCTTGCGAATCTGAACTGCGCGCAGACGTTCGGTCGCATTCCCAACATCTGTTGTGACTCGCTGCAACTCTCGATCGAACGCTGCTGGCACTTCTCTGTCTTTGTCTGCGCCCGCTGCCGTCTCCACCTCTTCCAGACGCTGGGCTAGAACCTGCAGTTTTCGTTTGGCCGAATCCGTGTGGCTGCCGCACATGGGGCAATCCGACTCATCGCTTGCATGCGAGACCAGCCAACTCGACAGCTGCAACCGACCTCGTTGCACCGAGAGCGCAGCTTCGTACTGCTCGACGCCGACACGCATCCTGTTCATTTCTTCCAATCGATGGCGCAAGGTGGTGAGTTCGCGGGAAACTTCACGCTCTTCGCCCTCCAGGCTGTTCAGCTCGCGCAACGCTTCCGAAATTGTTGTGGTGCTGACCGCCAAAGTTAGGTCGGTTCTTGTGATGACTTCCTCAAGCAACTCGATCATTTGCTCCCGAGAAATGTCCTCCTCCAGCTTCGGAATCAGCCCAAGTTCTTGAGCCTCGCTGAATTTGGACCTCAAGTCGGCAAGCCACCGCGCCGAGACTTCCTGCGCGTCCTTAAGCTCCTTCTCTTTCCGACGCAAGATTTGCCGAGTGCGGTTCAACTCGAACTGCTTCGCCATCAATGTCGGAGTGACCGCACCGAGCACGTAGGGGAAAATTTTTCTCAGCTTTTCCCGGTGCTCGTAAGTGTTGGTCTTGAAGAACAGGACGTCTGGATTGGCGACCACGTTCTGGGGTTGGAACGTGAAAGCAGCCAAATCACGGAAAGCTGGGCGCCCGTCGAACCCTGAAGCCTCCTCCCCGCCTGAAAAGTCCAGATTGGAGAGGTTGGCTAGATCATCGAGCAATCTCTTGACTGCAGTAGCGTTGGTATTCTTGGTGAGGCGATTGGGGATCTTGGATATCTTCTCGGCTTCCAACAGAAACATTTCGTCGGTGCTGCGCTGAGCCCCCGGTTCCTTTCGAGCCAATAGCTTTTCACCTTGAGCCGTCGCTACAACGACGCCAAACCACTCGCAGTATTTGCGGATTGTGTTCACAGGAATCGAGCACGTGCTGGAACCGAGGCAGTAATCGATGATAGGAATGACTGCTGATTTTCCAGTCCGTGAGGCGCCACTGATGACATTGACTTTCCCAAGCTCAAACTTCAACGTCCGCGGTTCAAATTTCCCATTGCGCGGCCAGAGCACGATCCCTCGAATCTGAAAAAACATTAGAGCTTCACTTTCAGCGTTGTCACGATCTCGTGCACTGTGAGTTCACCGAACCAGGCGCCGAGTTTTTCCGCCAGGTCCATGAGGTGCTTTACCTCGTCTGACAACCCTCTCGCCTTGGTTTTCGACAGCGGAATGGCCTCGCCGTTGTCGGCGAGTTTGAGCAGGCTTCCCGCGACGGCGAGCTCGATGGATTGCAGGCTGAGCTTGCGCCATCGAACTGAGCGGTCATGGATCTGAATCAGCAGATCCTGTTTGGACACTGACGAATCTCCGAACTTTGCGGCGAACGCCCGCAAGCCCGAACTCTTGTAAGTGCGCTTCACAAATTCCGAGGTCGCCTGATGCAGAATGATAGGCAGCACAAGAAAGAGAAGCGGCAACGGCGGCGGGGCGTTGACGCGATGAGCCTCGACGTATCCACAACAAAATCGCCATACGAGCGCAGCACCCAACGCAGGGTTTTGGACGTTTTGGGCCTCTCTTGCCAGCATCGTCACGCCACCTTCTTGAGCTTCAGGTGTGCTTCATAGTTCGGGTGCCAGCCTACGAGCAAGTCGTCGGCCAGCATATGGAAGCAACCGGGGATGAAATGGCTCGGGGGCGACATCGCCTGAACTGGCGCAGTGAACTGCATGCAGTCAAAGTACAGTGCCTGCCCTTGATGCTGCTCGGATCTGCTACCGTGATTCAATCCACAGGTTCGCTGCTTGTTCTTCCACGCTCGCTTCAGGACACCGTCCAGGTCGTCAAAGGAGGTCTCGTCAACTTCGCCCCGGGCAGCCCAATCAGTCCGGTCGAACGAGGCCATGAAGTAGTCGCTCGCAGCCCCGAGCATCTCTTCGAATGACAACCCAATGATGTCCAGTTGCCGGATGAAATTGTCGGGGAGATATCCCCGCGACACCGCCTCCGACGGAGCCGGAGCACGACTCGAAAGCACTGTCTGACGGTCAATCTTTTGGACGTAGGACGTGTACCAGCCATGGAAGTCATCGCGCGCGATGACAGCCGGTTTTCCGACCTCAAGCAATAGATCGATGTGACGCTTTACCACTCCGCAGAGGTGATTGGTGATGTCCTGGACCTTAGAGGGTGAAACGGGGTGGCTTCGGACGAGCGCTTCCAGATCAGCCTGGGGACTGCCACTGCCCAGGGTCAGTCGGAAATTGCAGATGAGTCGTTCCAAAAGACTTTGATCGGCAGTGAATACCTTCTCGACGTACGAAGAAATCTCCGCAGCGACTCCCGGCTTCAGGTCAAACTCCGGAGGGCACCCCCACAGCTCAGTCCGTGCCTGTGCAATGGCCGCTCGGGCGCTTTCCAGCGTATTCGCTCGGGCGAAACCCCCAACGATCGTTCCTTCGACCGGACGAGAAACGTAGAGTTCGAAAATCGCTTTTTCTACTTCGAACCCTGGGGTCGCCGCAAGCTCGACCCAATTGGAAAGAGTTTTCCATAGCGACTTTGCGCGGTCCGCGACAGGATTGGCCGTAAGCGCGCTCTTGCTTTGGACCAGCTTGACGGCACCAGCACCGTCATCCTGCGCTACATCGTCAAGAAGTTCGAGGCTGCAAACGCTCCCCTCCGGTGCTTGAAGCAACAGATGAGTGAGCCGCGTAAATTGAAGGCTGTACCCTAATGCCTGCCCCGGAACCTCGGTCTTCCGCTTAGTCCGGGATGGGCCTTTCGCTTTTGATGACGCCATTCGGTTCCCCCGATAGAAATCCCCCCAACCAATCCTGTTACATCTTACAAGAAGCAAGTGGTTATCTACCTGGTACCCGAGGCTGGGGCAACCGTGCCAGAAAGCCTTTTTCAAAAGCTGCAGATCGTGGTATGTAGCCCTGCCCTTGCATATCAACGCATGGGGCTGCCAGGTTCAAGTAGCCCCATAGGACAAGCGTTGATGGGCATGTAGTTCAACTTATCCGCGGCATCGATAGAAAGTTAGCGGGTGAAGTCATTCCGGCACACCACCAGCACTGAGCGACGATTTGGCATAGGCGACGGAAGCTTTTCGCCTGACGTTCGCTCGCCGGAATCCTCGATCTCCGGCCACGAACGCCTCCAGCATGTGTGGGATCAGCGTGACCGCATCGACCGCTTCGCCGTAGGTCTGCGCGTGCAGTGCGGCGTAGCGATCGAGTTCAGCCTTCAGGCTGGTCGGACAAGAGAACGTGAGCTTCGTGCTCTCGGTTTTGGGCAGCGGCCCAAGACGCAGCTTCTTGGAGGTGTTCATCTCGCGGTTCCCCGGTTGAAGAACAGAGGCTGGTACGGCCGCAACACCAGGTCGCGGTTGACGATGATCCGCACCGGCAGGCCCGGCCGCTCTGTCAACGTCGGCTGAATGCTCATGTTGCGCCGGGTCATCTCCTGGCCCACCTGATTGATGCTGTCCTGCGCGCTGTCACGCCCAGCGATCACGATGCGATTGCCGTTCTGCCGGTTCTCCGGCTCGGCTAGCTCTGCGCCCACGCCCAGCAGTGTCGTCAGCGCCGCACCGGCAAAGACGCGATCCCAGTGCCAATCGACGCCATCCTCCAGGCCGGAGTAGCCGGCCGGGTCAGTGCCCGCGGGGTTGTCGAGCTTCAGCGAAGACGTGTCCGGCAGGATGATGCGGCTCCACACCACCTGCACGCGGCTCTGCCCGTAGCTCACCTGGCTGTTGTACTTGCCCAGGAGGCGCGAGCCCTGCGGGATCAGCAGGAACTTCCCCGTCGCCGTGTCATACACCGGCTCTGTCACCGTGCCAATCACGTCGCCTGGCAGGTCAGATTTGATGCCCGTCACCAGCGCCCCAGCGATCACCGTCCCGGCCATCACCTGGTACGGCGAGGACGGCATTTGCAGATTGCCGGAATTGCGGGTTTCTGTAGAACCGCCTTTCAGGAAAGCCTCTTTCTGGTCTTGCCGGTTCTGCACGGCGGTGGGGTCGGATGGCTGGGCCGCCGTCGAGGCCGGGCCAGCGGCCAGCGGGTCGAAGCCCGCCAAAGCCGATGCCGGGCCAGCCGCTTGCGCAGTCGCTGGCGCTGCGGTCTTGCCGGGAGTGCCCGAACGGAAGAACACCGAGGAACCCGCGGCTGCTTCGGCTTCCTTGCGCCGAGCATCGTCTGGGTCGTGGCCTGGCGGCGCATACGTCGGCGTCACCGGCTGCTGTGCCTTCACGATGGCCGGGCCCAGGTCGCCCGGCAGCGGCGGCCCCAGCTCGGGCACCTTTCGCGGCAGCTTGGAGTAATCCGAAGGCAGGCCATCCAGCCCTTCGGACTTCGAGACGCGATCGACGTTGTAAAGCTCGGTCTGCTCGCCCGCGCCGCGCCGATACGGCTGCAATGACCAGATCGTGGCCCCGAGCACGGCGACCGACAGGCCGCCGATGAGCATGGCCAAGGTGCGCCGATTCAGGCGCGTGACGGCGCGCGGCTGGGCGCGCAACGCCACCGCCTCGGGCGCAACCTTGCCCGCCTGCGCCGCAAGATCAGGGGAATCGTCCTGGCTCATGGTCAGTTCCTCCGCGTGCCGTCCGTGCGCTCGATCCGCACCACGTCGCCCTTGTCTCCGCCCAGACGCAGCTCGGCCGCGCCGAACAGGCGATCCACGATGTAGTACGGCGAGCGGAAGCGGTAGTTCACCAGTTGCCCGTCGCCCTGCGCGCCGACCACGAACAGCGGCGGCAGCTCGCCCTGGGCGATGCCCGGCGGAAACTGGATGTAGACCTTCTCCCCGTCATCGAAGGCGCGCAGCGGCTTCCACGGCGGATTGCTGCCGCTGACCGCATACCGGAAACGGATCTTCTCCAGCGACAAGCCGACATCGACCGGCGCGGCGGCGCTGGCCGCTTGCGCCTGGCGCTGCAGGGCCAGCATCTTGTCCTTCGGATACTCCCAGGACACCGAGGCCATCCACGTCTTCTCGGTCGAGGTCAGCTCCAGCAGGTAGGTGCGTCGGCTGGTGGTGACAACCAGATTGGTCTTGAGGCCCGAGCGGATCGGCTTGACCATCACATTGACGCGCAGCGCATCGCCGCTGCCGCTGGACGTGTCCCCGACGATCCAGCGCACCGTATCGCCCGCCGCCACCGTCACCAGTTCCTCGCCCGGTTGGAGCGCGATCACGGTCACGCGGCCCACGGCCGCATAGACCTGATACAGCGCGCCATCCGTGAAGGGCCACACCTGGATCGCATTGACGTAGCCCTCGCGTGTCGGCGCAATGCGCGCCTCGGCGTTGGCGCGGGACACGCGCACGGTTTCATCGGCGGGCTCTGCGGCGGGCTTGGCATCCGGCACAGGTTTCATCTGCGCCGGCATCGGCAGCACCTGCGGCACGGCCACCACTTCGACCGGTGCAGGTGGCTCCGGCAGCGGCTGGGCCTGCACCGGTTCATCGAGCGAAATGGACGGCGGCGGCTTGCCCTGCGTAGCGCAGCCAGAGAACAGCACGGTCGAAGCCAGCAGCATCACCGGCAAGACGGATTTACGGAAAAGATCATTCATGGCTTTGCTCCTTCGTTTCCTTCCAGTTCGCGGCTCCACGACAGCCCGTTGACGTAGATGCCCAGGGGGTTCTTGCGCACGCGCTGCTCGGTGCGCGGCGTCTGCTGCACGATGGACACCACGGCGTTCCAGCGTTCAGTGCGATCCAGCGCACCGTTCACAAAGCGCGTCTCCGTCCAGCGCACGTTGAAAGACGTGTCGCTGGCGCGGGTCACGCTGGTGATCTGCACCGTCACCGACTCCTTGCCGATGCGCGCGAACGGGTCATTGGTGCGGGCGTACTCGTTGAGCACCACGGCGCCCTTGTCGGTCGTGTAGTCGTAGGCATCGAGCCAGTTCTGCCGCACCACGATCGGGTCGATGGACAGCGAGCGCACCAGGCCGATGAAGCGGCCCAGGTGGTAGGCCATCTGCGCATCGCTGGGCCGGTACGGCGTGGCGGCTTCGCCGACAGCGCGCACCTGGCCCGCGTTGTCCACCTCAATGACGTAAGGGGTGACGATGGATTGCGCGGAGCGCCAGACAAGCCCGCCCGCCATCAGCACGGCCAGCGTGAGGCAACCAAAGGCCATGAAGCGCCAGTTCCTCGCCTGCACGCGGGCCGAGCCGATGCGGTCGTCCCACACCTGGGCGGCGGATTGGTACGGGGTAGCAGGCTGCGGCGTGTCGGCGTAGCGCACCTGCGGTCGTTTGAATCGCATGGGAGTTCTCCTTCAAGATCAGGAATCGGAATCACGCAGGCTTGGCCCCTGGCTGGAGCTGCCGCCGTCGCCGCCGCGCAGCGTGTGGGCGGCGGTGGTTGCGGCATGGGTGAGCTGCTGCCTGCGATGCAGGCGCTTGGCCCAGGCGGGTTGTTCGGTGGATGTGGCTGTGGCGGGAGACTCGCTTACGGCCTGTGCGGCGCCGCCCCCCGACGCCGATCCGGCGTCATCGGGTCGAAAAGCCGCTGCCATGCGCTCCTTCATCGAGCGCGCTCCATTGGCCACCTTCTGCCCCGCCGCCTGCGCGCTGGTCTTGGCCACATTGCCCACGCCAGCAGCGGCGCCCTTGAGGCCGCCACCGGCCGAAGCGGAGCCCGCCTGGTACGCCGACCGGGCGCTGCTGGCGGTCGATGCCATCGAGCGGGCGGCGGCAGGTGCCATGCGTGCCCCGGCCGCCACGGCGCTGCCGACGCCCGTAGCAGCGGCACCAACCGCAACAGCGGTTCCGGCTGCGCCGATGGCAGCACCGGCCATCGCGCCTGCACCGAGCTGCGGCCCACCGGACACCAGCCCGGTCGCAATGCCCGGCCCGAAGATGCCCAGGGCCAGCAGGGACAACGAGGCCAGCATGATGACCAGCGCCCGGTCGATAGACGGCTCGGAGCCCGCCGGAATGTTGAACTCGGAGAACAACCCCGAGCCGATGCCCACGATCACGGCCAACACCAGCACCTTGATGCCCGAGGACACCACGTTGCCCAGCACCTTTTCAGCCAGGAACGCCGTCTTGTTCCACAGGGCGAACGGCACCAGCACGAAGCCCGCCAGCGTCGTCAGCTTGAACTCAATCAGCGTGACGAAGAGTTGCACCGCCAGCACGAAGAAGCTGACGATGACCACCAGCCACGCGAAGAACAGCACGACGATGGGCGCGAGGTGGATGAACACCTCGGGGAAGCCCGACAGCTCCTTGATCTGGTCGAGGATCGGGGCCGCTGCGTCGATACCGGCCTTGGCCAACCGTCCCGGCTGCAGGAAGTTGCCCATGCTCAGGGTCGAGCCGCTGGCCGTCAGGCCCAGGCCCGCGAAGGAGCGGAACACCACGCTGGCCAGCATGTTGAAGTTGCCGATGATGTAGGCGAAGGCACCGACGTACAGCACCTTGCGGATCAGTTTGGCGATCACGTCCTCGCCCTGGCCGGTGGCATGCCCCATCGCCCAGAACAGCCCGGCCAGCGTCATGTCGATGACGATCAACGTTGCGGTCAGGAACGCCACCTCGCCTTGCAGCAGGCCGAAGCCCGAGTCGATGTAGCGCGAGAAAACGTCGAGGAAGCGGTCAATGACCGAAACGTCGTTCATGGCCCGGCTCCGTCAACGGCTGTAGAAGTTCACGGGCTGCGGCGTGTACGGCGTACCGGTTCCCACGAAGCGCCGGTTTACCTCGCGGCCACGCTCCACGGCGGCGGCCTGCCGCGCGAATTCCAGCGAGGCCGCGCGGTCCTGCGTGATCTGCAGCCGCTGCGTCTGTATGGACTGCTTGGCTTGCAGGGCCAGCAACTGGTTCATGGCCTGCATCGCCTGCAAAGCGCCCACGGCCGACTGGCTCTTGCCCACCAGGTCGGCCAGCACGCCTTCGTCGTCGCTCAGGTTCTGCGAGGCCTGGGCCTGCATCTGCATGGTGGTCTGCAGGCCATTGAGCGTGTTCTTCCAGCGCTCCTGCGCGTCGCGGTACATCTGATTGCCGCTCACCGTGGCAGCGTATTGCTCCGGATACAGGCGCCGGAACTCCCGATCCAGATTCGTCACGTCATAGGCCAGGCCCCTGGCCTGAGCGATCAGCCGCTGGGTGGTCGCCAGATTGGTGCGCAACTGGCCCACCACACTGGACGGCAAGCTCGTCAGATTGCGCGCCTGGTTGATGAGCATCTGCGCCTCGTTCTGGAGCTGCTTGATCTGGTTGTTGATCTGCTCCAGCGTGCGGATCGCGGTCAGCGTGTTCTGCACGAGGTTCGTGGGGTCGATCACGACCCACTGCGCCTGCACGGCGGTAGCGGTGCAAAGCATGGCCGCGACGGCGGCGGCGACAAGACGCTTTTTCATGATGGGTTCTCCTGGAGGTGGGTGGACGGGAACGAGGACAGCAGGTCGGCGGCCCAATGCAGGCCGCGATGGCGCAGCCAGGTGGCTGCGAAGGGAGAGGCATCGGAATGCGAGGCGGCAAGCACCGCGTCGATGTCGCGCTGGTCTTGCGGCGTGGACGCACCCGCGAAGGCCAAGGTCGCGGCGCCCAGGTCGAGATCGAACAGGCGATTGCCGAGGCGCGATTGGTAGTAGTAGTCGCGCTTGGGCTGCGCGGTGGCGACGATCTCGATCTGCCGGCTGTTGAGGCCGAAGCCCTCGTAGATCGTTCGAATCTGCGGCTCGGTCGCCTGCGGGTTCGGCAGGAAGATGCGGCTCGCGCAGCTCTCGATGATGGCCGGCGCGATGCTCGAATCCTTGATGTCCGCCAGGCTCTGCGTGGCGAAGATGACGCTGACGTTCTTCTTGCGCAGGGTCTTCAACCACTGGCGGATGCGTGCCGCGAACACCGGGTCATCGAGGAACAACCACGCCTCATCGAGGATCAGCAGCGTCGGCGCACCGTCGAAGCGTTCATCGAAGCGCGCAAAGAGGTAATGGAGCACGGCCATGACAGCGGCCTTGCTGTGCATCAGTTCCTCCATCTCGAAGCACTGCACGGAACCAGCTCCCAGGCGATCCGAATCCGCATCCAGCAGCTTGCCGTGTGCGCCACCGAGCACATAGGGCGCGAGCACCTGCCGAAGTGCGTTCGATTGCAGCAGGACGGAAAGCCCCGTCATCGTGCGCTGCTCCACGGGCGCGCCGGCGAGACTGCCGAGCGCCGACCAGATGGCCACCTTCTCATCGGGGCCGACGGCCACACCCTCATGCCGCAGGCGTCCTTCGATCCATTCGGCCGCCCAGGTGCGGTAGCCCTCACGATCGATGCGGGCGAGCGGCTGGAAGGCGATGTCGCCATCCATCCCAAGGTCGTAGTGCTCGCCGCCCAGGCCCAGGATGGTGGCGCGCATCGAGCGCCCCATGTCAAAGACGAAGATGCGCGAGCCACGGTAGCGGCGGAACTGCATCGCCAGTGTGGCGAGCAGCACCGACTTGCCCATGCCGGTCGGGCCGGCTACCAAGGTGTGCCCCACGTCACCGATGTGGGTGACCAGCCGGAACGGCGTCGCGCCCTCCGTGCGGGTCACGATCAGCGGTGGGCCGTCGAGGTGGGCATTGCGCTCGGGGCCAGCCCATACGGCGGACACCGGCATGAGGTGCGCCAGGTTCAACGTGGAGACGATGGGCTGGCGGACGTTGGCGTAGGCATGGCCCGGAATGGACGACAACCACGCATCCACGGCGTTGAGCGTTTCGGGGATGGTGACGAAGCCACGCCCCTGGATGACGCGCTCCACCATGCGCAGCTTCTCGTCGGCCACGGCGGCATCCGCGTCCATGACGGTGACGGTTGCTGTCAGGTAGCCAAAGGCGACTTGATCGCTGCCCAGTTCCTGCAAGGCCGCATCGGCGTCGGCGGATTTGTTGCTGGCATCGGTATCGACCAGCGGGCTTTCCTGCTGAAAGATGGTTTCGCGCAGCAAGGCGATGACGTTCTTGCGCTTGGCGAACCACTGGCGGCGCAGGCGGGCAAGTTCTTTTTCCGCATCGGCTTTGTCAAGGCAGAGAAAGCGCGTACTCCAGCGGTACGCAAAGCCGAGGCGGTTGAGGTCGTCCAGCATCCCTGGCCAGGTGGAGGTCGGAAATCCCCGTACCGTCGCCACGCGCAGATGCTGGTCGCCCAGCATCGGTGCCAGGCCACCGATCAGCGGCGCGTCGGCCAGCAGTGCATCGAGGTGGAATGGCACCTCGGGCACGTCCACGCGGTAGCGTCGCGTTGACACGGTGGCATGCAGGTAAGTCAGCGTCTGGCTGTCGTCGAGCCAGGCGATCTCCGGCATCACGCCATCGAGCAGGTCAAAGATGCGATCCGTCTCCGCGACGAAGGCAGTCAGCCGCTCGCGCCAGTCCACGCCTTCGGTCGGACGGTTCTCGTACAGCATTCCGGCCGCACGGGCGCGGGCTTCCTCCGGCGGCAGGTACACCAGCGTCAGGTGATAGCCGCTCTCGAAGTGGTTGCCCGAGTCCTCAAAGGCGGCCCGTCGCTCCTCGTCCACCAGCCACGACAGCGGCTCGGGAAACTCCGAGTGCGGGTAGTTGGCGGCGGGCCGGCGCTCGGCCTCGATGAACAGCGCCCAGCCCGAACCCAGCCGGCGCAGCGCGTTGTTCAGCCGCGCCGACGTAGAAATCAGCTCGCCCTGCGTCGCGCTATCGAGGTCTGGCCCCCGAAAGCGCGCCGTGCGCTGGAACGAGCCATCCTTGTTCAGCACGACGCCCGGCGCGACCAGCCCGGCCCACGGCAGCCAGTCAGCGAGCAAGGCCGGGCGTTGGCGGTATTCGGCAAGGTTCAGCATGGCATTCCCCTCACACGTCCAGCAGCGGCCGGTGCTTGATGTGGCGGGCGAAGACCTGCATGAACTGCGGATCGACGCGTGCGCCCCAGACCGCCAGCGCATGGCCGACGATCCAGAGCACGATGCCCGGAATCCACATCTGCAAGCCCAGGCCCACGGCAGCGGCCAAGGTGCCGTTGGTGATGGCCACGGTGCGCGGAGCACCGCCCATCAGGATCGGCTCGGTCAGAGACCGATGCAGCGGAATCTCGAAACCAGGGGCGAAGCCGGAAGCGAACCCCTGCACGCCATCGTGGGCCGTGTTCATACGACGGCCCCACCCGAGAAGCTGAAGAACGACAGGAAGAAGCTCGAAGCCGCGAACGCGATGGACAGGCCAAAGACGATCTGGATCAGCTTGCGGAAGCCGCCCGAGGTATCGCCGAAGGCCAGCGCCAGGCCCGTGGCGATGATGATGATGACCGCGATGATCCGGGCCACCGGCCCCTGAATGGACTCCAGGATGGATTGCAGCGGGCCTTCCCAGGGCATCGAGGAACCCGCGGCCTGCGCGGTGCCCGCGAGCAGCAGCATTAGCGCCGCGAGCATCAAGCCCTGCATGGCCGGGCGAGCCAGGCTCTCCAGCTGTGCGGGCCGGCGAAGAGGATTTGCGGAAATACGGAAAGCAGGAACGATCATCTGCGTCATGGCAGTTCTCCAGGGTGGTTGAGGGACAGGGAGGAAAGGTCGGACTGCGGCAGCAGCTCGGGAAACGGCGCTTCCAGCGCATCCGCCAGTTGGTAGCCCACGCCATCGAAGCCGACGACGCGGGCGATGCTCTCGATGCGGCGCTTGCGCCCGCGCCCGGCGATGTGGATGACCACGTTGACCGCTTCCGCGATCAGCGCACGGGGCGGATTCACCGCCACTTCGAGAATCAGTTGCTCCAGGCGCAGCAATGCGCCCAGCGCGGAGCCGGCGTGGATCGTGGCAATGCCGCCCGGATGGCCGGTGCCCCACACCTTGATGAGATCCAGCGCCTCGGCGCCGCGCACCTCGCCGACGACCACGCGATCCGGGCGCAGACGCATGGACGAGCGCACCAGCTCGGTCATGGACACGACACCCTGGCGCGTGCGCAGCGGCACGTGGTCGCGGGCCGCGCATTGCAGCTCCACCGTGTCTTCGAGCACCAGCACGCGGTCGCCGGTGGCGGCGATCTCAGCCAGCAGGGCATTCGCCAAGGTGGTCTTGCCGGTACTCGTTCCACCCGCGATCAGAATGTTCTGGCGCTCGCGCACCGCACGCACCAGCAGGCCCGCCTGTGCAGCGGTCATCATTCCGTCCTCGATATAACGCGACAGCGGGATCACGCCCACGGCGCGCTTTCGCAAGGCGAAGGCCGGCCCCGGAGCAGCGGGCGGCAAGATGCCCTCGAAGCGTTCGCCCGTCTCGGGCAGCTCTGCCGTCAAGAGCGGCTGGCCGCGATGTACCTCGGCGCCGACGTGGGCCGCGACCAGCCGGATGATCCGTTCACCGTCCGCTTCGGACAGCTCCACGCCCATCGGTGCACGGCCCGATGAAAGCCGGTCGATCCACAAGGTTCGATCCGGGTTGAGCATGATTTCCACCACGTCCGGGTCTTCGAGCGCGGCGGCGATCAGCGGCCCCATCGCCGTGCGCAGCATTTGGATGCGGCGATCCAGCGACGTGGCGGTAAAGGAGGAAGCCGAGGTGCTCATAACGCGCGCTCCTGCGCTTCGGCCGGGGTTGGCGCGTCGTCCGTCCGCATCGGATCGGGATTCAGCTCGTCCACCACGTCGCGCACCAGGCTGCGCCCGCGCAGCAGGTGCCGGCCCAACTGCTCCACGAACTGCTCGAAGCGCGCCTTGCCTTGAGCGCGCGCTGCGTCCTGATGCGCCTCTGGCACGGGTGTGCTCACGGTCAGGAAGTAGCGGATGAACAAGGCCAGTGTTTCGATCTGGATGTTCTGGTCGCGCTCCAGGCGCTCGGCGTGGCGCGACAGGCGATCCAGACGCTTGGCAATCGCCGCCTCGCGCTGGTCGGCCGCGTCGGGCGACAGCCAGGATGCCAAGGCCGCCGCAACGATGCTGGACTTGGACACGCCTTTCTTGGCAGCCAGCTCATCGAGCCGCTTGGCGTGCTCGGGCTGGATGAAGAGATTCAAGCGGTGCTGGCTCATAGCTCGATTCCGTCGTCAGGGTCGAGGGATGCCAGCCGGGACGTGCGCTGCAGGGTCGGATCGAGCTGGCGCGGTAAGGGAAGCGGCATGTCGTCGTCATCGAGCAGCCCGAGGTCGGCGACAGGCACAACCAGGTCGGGGTCGTAGGCGACGGCTTCGGAGAGTTCGGGTTGGCGACGCGGGCCACCGTCGTCAGCGGCAGAGGCGAAGCCTTCAACGGCTTCGGTTGCAGGCGCCACCGGAACGGGAGGAACCGTCAGCCCGCTCCAGTCGTCGGGCCGTAAGGAAGGCACGTCGGCGTAGCGCCCCGCAATGAGCACAGGGGGCGGCAGCACGCGCCGCTGGAAGTTCGCGTCAGAGTAGTAGCGCACCTTCTTGGCCTTGATCGGCGCGACGCTGGAAACCATCACCACCGCCTCGTCGGGCGGGAGTTGCATCACTTCGCCTGGCGTCAGCAAAGGTCGGGCGGTCTCCTGTCGCGACACCATCAAGTGCCCCAGCCATGGGGCGAGCCGGTGACCCGCGTAGTTGCGCTGCGCGCGCAACTCAGTGGCAGTGCCAAGGGTTTCGGAAATCCGCTTGGCCGTGCGCTCGTCGTTGGTGGCGAACGTCACGCGCACATGGCAGTTGTCGAGGATGGAATGGTTCTGGCCATAGGCTTTGTCGATCTGATTGAGCGACTGCGCGATCAGGAAGCTACGGATGCCATAGCCCGCCATGAAGGCCAGCGCCGTCTCGAAGAAATCCAGGCGCCCCAGCGCCGGGAACTCGTCAAGCATCAGCAGCAGCTTGTGGCGGCGCTCGATGCCGTCGCTGCCATCGAGTGATTCGGTGAGGCGTCGCCCGATCTGGTTGAGGATCAGGCGAATGAGCGGTTTCGTCCGCGAAATGTCCGAAGGCGGCACCACCAGGTACAGCGACACCGGATGCTCGGCCGCGATCAGGTCGGCAATGCGCCAGTCGCAGCGCGAGGTGACTTCGGCCACCGTGGGGTCGCGGTACAGGCCGAGGAATGACATGGCGGTGCTCAACACGCCGGAACGCTCGTTGTCCGATTTGTTCAGGACTTCGCGCGCTGCCGATGCCACCACCAGATGCGGCCCACCACCGATGTGCGGCGTGGTCATCATCCGATGCAGGGTCAGCTCGAAGGGACAGGCCGGGTCGCTGAGGAAGTTGGCGACTCCGCGCAGCGTCTTGTCTTCGCCTGCGTAGAGCACGTGCAGGATGGCCCCAACCAGCAGCGCATGCGAGGTCTTCTCCCAATGGTTGCGCCGCTCCAGTGCTCCTTCGGGATCGACCAGAATGTCTGCGATGTTCTGCACGTCGCGCACTTCGTGCGCGCCGCGCCTCACCTCCAGCAGTGGGTTGTAGGCCGCCGACTTCGCATCGGTCGGGTTGAACAGCAGGCAATGCGAGAAGCGCGAGCGCCAGCCGGCGGTGATGCTCCAGTTCTCGCCCTTGATGTCGTGAATGACGGCCGATGCAGGCCAGCTCAACAAGGTGGGAACCACCAGGCCCACGCCTTTGCCCGAGCGGGTAGGCGCGAAGGTCAGAACATGCTCCGGGCCTTCATGTCGCAGGTACTGCTGGCGATGCTGGCCGAGGAACACGCCCGCAGGCTGGTCAAGCCCCGCCTTGCAAATGTCCTCCGCGTTGGCCCAGCGAGCCGACCCGTAGGTCGTGACCAGCTTGGACTGGCGCGAGCGCCAGATCGACATGCCGATGGCAACCACCACCGCGATCAGGCCGCTGCCTGCGGCAATGGCACCGCCCACGTCAAAGACATGCGGCGTGTAGGCGTCGAAGAAGAACCACCACTCGAACAGGCGCCAGGGGTGATAGACCGGCGTGCCGAAGAAATCGAACCACGGCGAGCCCAGGCGTAGCTGGTAGCCCAGGGCGGCGGCCGTCCATTGCGTAGCGCTCCATACGCCAGCGATCACGATGCCGAAGACAACGGCAATCTGACCGAACAGCACGTTCGTTCCTTGCATTGATCAACCTCCCACTACGGCACAGGAACGTGCCGTAGTGCCGAGGATCAAGGCGAGCGTGCAGGTCGGTCAAAGACCGTTGTGGCGGGGATTCAGGCCAAAAGAGCCAGACTTATTGCTGTGGCGAAGACAATAAAAATGCCGCATGCGCGAGCGCGCTGCGGCGTGATGAGGTAACAGTGAGACCTTCGTCGCCGCGCCGCGACGGAGGGGTGCCCTATTGAGGCTTCTGCTCCGGCCGATCACCGAAGAAGCGGCGATTCGCGGCCTCGGCGGCACGTCGGCAGAGTTCTTCGCCGGCCTTCGCGCGCTCTTCCTTGCACAGGCGCTGGACTTCCTTGAGACGCTCAGGATGGGCCACGAGGAAGTCCACGGTTTCCGTCGGTTGGGATGGCCCACAGGAGGCTGTCAGTGCAGCGGCCATCAGCAGCGGCAGGAATCGGGGCATGGCTTGGGTCCTTTCAGCAGGTGGATCAGGAGTCCTCGGCGGCGCTGGAGCCATCCGCCGAATCAATGGAGTCCACTCGTGCGATGAACCGAGCCAGCATTTCGGAGGGCTCCACGTCACGGTGCAGCAGATACGTGGCCAGCATCTGCGACTTGCCCGCCAAGCGCCGGGCCACAACACCTGGCCCACGGCCGGATGCAATGTGCGCGGCGCCCGCCAAACCAAGTGCCAATCCGGCGGAGACTAAGGTCATCATCACCTCATAGGACGCCACGCGCTGGGCGATCAGTGGCTGTTGCTCGTAGCGCTGCAAAACGCGATCAACTTGGCGTGCATGGCCTTCGCATATCGCCGGATCGCATAGCGCCAGCGGATAGCGCAACACTTCTTCCAACGGAACGTGCTTGTGGGCCAGCACAGGATGGCGAGCTGGGACCGCCACCATCAGCTCGTCTTCCCACGCAGGCCTGACCACAATGCCGTCGCCCACCTCTTCGGCCATCGAAAAGCCGACGTCATACAGGTCATCGTGCAGACCCTTGATCTGTTGGTCCAACGGCACCTCAAATAACCGAATGTCAATCTCTGGATCTTCCTCTCGGCTCCGTGCCAGCAGCGTCGGCATTCGCGAGGGCGTGATGCCATCGGACAAAGCGATGCGCAACTGTCCCTGAAACCCACTGGCGGCGGACTTGACGCCGTCACACGCCTGTTTCAGAGCTTCGAAGATTCGCGGCACCCGCTCCAGGAATGCCATTCCGGCAAAGGTCAGGCGGGTGCTTCGCGTGGTTCGCGTGAACAGTTGCGCCCCGAGCTCTTCCTCTATCTCCTTGATGGTGCGCGACAAAGGGGACTGATCGATGTGCAGCTTTTCCGCTGCGCGGCCAAAGTGAAGTTCTTCGGCCACCGCTATAAAGCAACGCAAATGCCGAAGCTCCATGGTGTATCTCATCCAAGTTAAAAGGCCTTGACGAGTTCCGGCACAGCCGCGAACAGGTCCGCCTCCAGCCCGTAGTCGGCCACGCTGAAGATCGGCGCCTCCGGGTCCTTGTTGATCGCCACGATCACCTTGGAGTCCTTCATGCCCGCCAGGTGCTGGATCGCCCCCGAGATGCCCGCCGCCACGTACAGCTGCGGCGCCACGATCTTGCCGGTCTGGCCCACCTGCAGGTCATTGGGCGCGTAGCCCGCATCCACCGCCGCGCGGCTCGCGCCGATGGCCGCGCCCAGCTTGTCGGCCAGCGGGGTGATGACTTCGTCGAATTTTTCCTTGCTGCCCAGCGCACGGCCGCCGGAGACGATGATCTTGGCCGCCGTCAGTTCGGGCCGGTCGCTCTTGGCGATTTCGCTGCCCACGTAGCTGCTCTTGCCGGTGTCTGCCGCTGCGGTTGGCGTTTCCACTGCTGCGTTGCCTCCGGTCGCCGCTGTGGCGTCGAAGCCGGTGGTGCGCACGGTGATGACTTTGGTGGCGTCGCAGCTTTGCACGGTAGCGATGGCATTGCCGGCGTAGATGGGGCGTTCGAAGGTGTCGGCGCTCACCACCTTGGTGATGTCGCTGATCTGGGCGACGTCGAGCTTGGCGGCCACGCGCGGGGCCACGTTCTTGCCGCCGGCCGTGGCCGGGAACAGGATGTGGCTGTAGTTGCCGGCGATGGCCAGCACTTGCGCGGCGACGTTCTCGGCCAGGCCGTTCTTCAGGCTGGCGCCGTCGGCGTGGATGACCTTGGCGACGCCGGCGATTTGCGCTGCGGCCTGGGCGGCTGCACCGGCGTTTTCACCGGCCACCAGCACGTGCACGTCGCCACCGCAAGCGGCTGCGGCCGTCACGGTGTTCAGGGTTGCGCCCTTGATGGATGCGTTGTCGTGTTCAGCAATAACGAGTACCGACATTTAGATCACCTTCGCTTCGTTCTTGAGTTTTTCGACCAGGGCGGCCACGTCAGCCACCTTCACGCCGGCGCCGCGCTTGGCGGGTTCGGTCACCTTCAGGGTCTTCAGGCGTGGGGCGACTTGAACGCCGAGGTCTTCGGGCTTGATGGTGTCCAGCGGCTTTTTCTTGGCCTTCATGATGTTGGGCAAGGTGACGTAGCGCGGTTCGTTCAGGCGCAGGTCGGCGGTGATGACCGCGGGCAGCGTGAGGCTGAGGGTTTCCAGGCCGCCGTCCACTTCGCGGGTCACGGCTGCCTTGTCGCCGGCGAGCTCGACCTTGGAGGCGAAGGTGGCTTGCGGCAGACCGGCCAGCGCCGCCAGCATCTGGCCGGTCTGGTTGCAGTCGTCGTCGATGGCCTGCTTGCCCAGGATCACGAGGCCGGGCTGTTCCTTGTCGATCAGGGCCTTGAGCAGCTTAGCCACGGCCAGCGGCTGCAGTTCTTCATTGGTCTCGACTAGGATGCCGCGGTCGGCACCGATGGCCATGGCGGTGCGCAGCGTCTCCTGGCATTGAGACACGCCGCACGAGACGGCGACGATCTCCGTTGCCGCGCCTTTCTCCCTGAGCCGCACAGCCTCTTCGACGGCAATCTCGTCGAAGGGGTTCATGCTCATCTTGACATTGGCGATGTCCACGCCGCTGCCATCGCTCTTGACGCGGACCTTGACGTTGTAGTCAACCACCCGCTTGACGGGAACCAGGATTTTCATGGGAGGGTTTCCTTTCAGGATCATTCAGAGTTGATCGTCCGCCAGGGCCAGCGTGCTGGCGGCGCCGCCCGTGACGATGTCGCGCAGCATCGGCGCCTGCACCAGGACATGCGCCGCGTAATGGCTGGCTGTGGCGCGCTTGGTACCGAGAAAGCCCGCATCGCCCGCGCCCGCCGCGAGTTGCGCGGTAGCGGCTTCGGCCATGCGCGCCGACAGCCAGCCGCCGATCACGGTGCCCGCCAGCCGCAGGAAGGGCACGGCGCCCGCCGCGCACTGCGCGGGTTGACCGTCGTGGGCCAGCAGCCAGTCGGCCGCTTCGTCCAGCGCCTGGGCAGCGGCTGCCAACGCGCGGCCGATCTGCGCCAGCACTGCATCGGGCGATTCGACCAACCGGCGCGCATCGCCGTCGATGCGGCCCAGCAGCGCCTTCAGCGTGCGCCCGCCCTCGCGTGCCAGCTTGCGGCCGATCAGGTCGTTGGCCTGGATGCCCGTGGTGCCTTCGTAGATGGTCGTGATGCGCGCGTCGCGCATGTGCTGCGAGGCGCCGGTTTCCTCGACGTAGCCCATGCCGCCATGCACCTGCACGCCGTCGGACGTGATGCCCTGCGCGCTGTCGGTACACCAGCCTTTGACCACCGGTATCAGCAGGCCGACCAGGGCCTGCGCCTGCGCGCGCTCCTGCGCATCGGCGTGGCCCGCGGCGCGGTCCATCTGACCGGCGCAGAAGTAGGCCAGCGCGCGCATGGCCTCGGTGCGGGCCTTCATGTCCATCAGCATGCGCCGCACGTCCGGGTGGCCTGCGATGGCGGTGCTGCCGCTGATCAGCGGCTTGCCCTGCACCCGCTCCAGCGCATAGGCGCGTGCGCGCTGGTAGGCGCGCTCGGAAATGCCCACGCCTTCCAGGCCAACGTTCAGCCGCGCGTGGTTCATCATGGTGAACATGCAGGCCAGCCCCTGGTGCGGCTCGCCGACCAGGTAGCCGATAGCGCCGCCGCTGTCGCCAAAACTCATCGACGCCGTGGGGCTGCCGTGGATGCCCATCTTGTGCTCAATCGACGTGCAGGCCAAGTCGTTGCGTTCGCCCAGGGTGCCATCGTCGTTGACCAGGTACTTCGGGCACAGGAACAGCGAGATGCCTTTCACCCCCGGTGGCGCATCGGGTAGGCGCGCCAGCACCAGGTGCACGATGTTCTCGGCCATGTCGTGCTCGCCCCAGGTGATGAAGATCTTGTTGCCGCTGACGCGGTAGTGGTCGCCCTCGTGTACGGCACGGCTGCGCAGCGCGGCCAGGTCGGAGCCGGCCTGGGGCTCGGTGAGGTTCATGGTGCCCGTCCAGCGGCCCTCGACCATGGGTGCCAGGAAGCGGCGCTGGAGTGCGTCGCTGCCATGGTGCGCAATGGCCTCCACCGCGCCCAGCGTGAGCATCTGGCACAGGCTGAACGCGAGGTTGGACGACTTCCACATCTCCAGCACGGCGGTGGAGACCAGCGTGGGCAGGCCCTGGCCGCCCCATTCGGTGGCAGCGGGCATGCCGTTCCAGCCGTTCTCGCAGAAGCTGGCCCAGGCTTCGCGAAAGCCGTCGGCGGGCGTGACCCGACCATCGTGCCAGCGCGCGCCCTGCACGTCGCCGGGGTGGTTGAGCGGATCCAGCACGCCAGCGGCGTAATTAGCCGCCTCCTGCAGGATGGCCTCGACCAGGTCGGGCGTGGTTTCTTCATGGTCCGGCTGGGCGCAGATCGCGTCCAGGCCGCCGACCTCTTTCATGGCGAACAGCATTTCGCGCAGGGGGGCTATGTAGACAGACACAGCGAATTTCCTTGATGGCTACGATCAGGCGTTTTGCGGCGTCTGTTGCGACGGGCGCAACTCGCGTGCAGCCTCTTGCGGGCCCACCGACGCCGGGCCGCCATGCCTGATGAACGCCAGGGCGATCGAGCCGATGATCCCGAAAGCCCCGATCACCAGGAAGTTCTGCTCCAGCGGCAGCTCAAGCGCAACGATCTGGCCGATTAGCAGCGGCGCCGCGATCGCGCCCAGGCGCCCCACGCCGGAGGCCATGCCGATGCCGGTCGAGCGGATGGACATCGGGTAAAACTGCCCGCAGTAGGCATAGGCCACCAATTGCGCGCCGGTGGTGCAGGCGCCGACCGCGCCGATGATCAGATAACGCAGCTCGGTCGAGGTCTGGAACGTCATCAGGTACAGCAGCACGCCGCCCAGCGCATACATCCCCACCAGCACCCACTTGATGTTGAACTTGTCGGCGAGCCACCCGCCTCCCACGGCACCGATGATGGCGCCAACGTTCAGCGCGATCACGAAGCTGAGGGCAGACCCCAGGCTGTAGCCAGCCATAGCCATCAGCTTGGTCAGCCAGCTGCTGAGCGCATAGACCATGAACAGGCCCGAGAAGAAGGCGATCCAGAACAGCACCGTGCTCGGGCCTCGCCCGTCCTGGAACAGCCGGGAGACCGGCGCACCCGCCACGCGGTCGGCGGTGGGCACGACGAACTGGGCGTCCGCCGGGTGCTTGACTCCCGGCTGGAGATTACGGGCCACTTCGGCCAGTTCGCCGTTGCGGCTGCGCGAGATCAGGTAGGTCATTGATTCCGGCACCAGCTTCAGGATGAACGGAATCAGCAGGACCGGCACACCCGCTGCGATGAAAACGACCTGCCAGCCGTACTCGCCGATCAGCTGCTTGCCGAGCACCGCGGCCAGGATGCCGCCCAGTGCGTAGCCCGAAGTCATCAGCGCCGTCATCAGGCTGCGGATCTTCTTGGGCGAGTACTCGACCATCTGTGCCACGATGACCGGCAGCACACCGCCAATCCCCAGGCCCGCGATGAAGCGCACCACGCTGAAGCTGATGGGATCCTTGGTGAATCCGGCGGCCGCGGTGAACACGCTGAACAGCATGACGCCAATGGAGAGGGCCCAGCGCCGACCAATCCGGTCGGACAGCGTGCCCAGAACCATGGCGCCGAACATCATGCCGAACAGGGCCGAACTGGCCATGAAACCGGCAGTCGATGCGTTCACGCCCATCTGCTGCATGATGGACGGCAGGGCGATGCCCACCACGGCGATGTCATAGCCGTCGATGATGAGAATCAACAGGCACCACAGAAGCACCTTGGCATGAAAGCGGTTGAAGCGAGCGTCGTCGGCGAGCTTCTGCATGTCGATTTGGCACACGTGTTTGTCTCCTTTGGGTTAGGCTCTGGATCGTGGGGCGGCGGTCATCGCCGCTCCGCTACATGTCGTCCAGCGCACACAAGGAATCCTAGGTGCCGGTGCTGCGAGCCGCGATGACGAAGCGCCCCGATCGAATGACAAACGGCCCCTTTCTGAGAGCACTGTTCAAGTGCGCCAAGAGGTCAGGCGTCAAGCTGAATATGGTCGCCCGTGCGGCTGATATTCCAGCACGAAGGGCGCTTCTGCCTGCTGGGAACACCCCGGCAGTGTTGGGTGCCCAGGGGCTCACGCCCCATCGTCGGCGCACGCCTCAACGCCAGACCCTGTACGCCTTCGCCGCCGTCAGCACGCACGATGGCGTGATTGACTCTCTGGTGCTGCCCTGGGCCAACGCTGAGACGATGCAGGTGTTCCTGGCCGAGATGGCGCGACGCCATGCCGTCGAGTTCATCATGATGGTCATGGATCAGGCGGGTTGGCACATCGCGGGTCACTTGGATGTGCCACAGAATATGCGCCTAGAGTTTCTGCCAGCCTTGAGCTGAACCCGGTCGAGCATCTGTGGAAGGTGCCGTGCCAGGATTGGTTTGCCAACACGGTGTTCAAAGAACTGGAGGCCGTACACGACGCGCTGGTGCAAGGACTCATTGCTCTCGAAACACATCAGCAAAGAACCCAGTCAATGACAGGCTTGATTGGGTTACTTCTATATCCTTGAGGGCAAATTAGTGCATCAGGCGAGCCGATAGCGCATTGCACCGTCTTCGTCTTCTGCAGACACGATTTCCCCACGCTGGTCGAGATAGTTTAGGTGGGCGAGCGTCTCTCCGGTCGCGAGGTTGAGGTGCATTTGCTCCGCAACAATGGACGAACGGTACAGGGCGCGAACCAGGTCGATGACCCTCAGAGGCTGCACAAGTTGTTGCCTGACGCGGTCGGTGCCTCTGACGGTGCTCGCACGCAGTTGCTCCAACCGTAGGTGCAGGCCATGGAAAGGTTCGTTGTGGGCAGGCAGAATCAGGGCGCTCCCAGGTACGCGTTGCATCAACCGGTCGATGGAATCGAGCCAGCCCTGCAGAGGATTCGCATGCGGCTCGGTGGCGTACACGGAGGTATTGGAACTGATCCTGGGAAGAACCTGATCCCCCGATATCAGCAAATCCAGTTCGCGCGAGTAGAAGCACGCGTGCTCGGGGGAATGTCCTGTGCCGACGATGACTTCCCATTCCTGGTCCCCGATCCGCAACATCTGGCCATCCGTGAGCCGCACAAAGCTGTCAGGCAATGGATGGATCATCTTACCGAAGTCACCGAACCGGGTGCGGTACTCATCCACCTCGGTGTCGCTCCATCCGGCCCTCCGATAGAAGCGAACGCCATCGACTGGCGCTTCCCGCCCCGTATCGGCAAGCATCACCCGACAGCTCAAATACTCGTCTCGTGTCATCCAAAGCGCGCATTCGAAGCGACGTGTCAACCATCCCGCCATGCCCACATGATCCGGGTGCATGTGCGTCGCTATCACACGGGAGATGGGACGGCCGGCTAGCGGCCCCTGCGGAGCGAGCAAGGCGAGCCACGCGTTCCTGACGTCCACGCTGCGAATGCCCGTGTCCACGACCGCCCAACCAGGACCGTCGCTCAATGCCCAGAGGTTGATGTGATCCAGGGAAAACGGCAGCAGCATGCGCAGCCACAGCACACCAGGCTTGATTTCCGTGGCTTGGCCAGGGAGTGGGAGATCCGAGAACGGATACGAGAGTGCCGGGGCTGCGTCGGTCATGATGCTTGATTTACATTCTGGCAGTGCCGCTCCAAATGGCACACAGCCATCACTCCTATGCAGTGCGAGTTCAGTTTTAGCTTAGGAAGCTTAGAAGTCAGCCTCAACGGGTGGCAATGACGAATGACCTCGATAGGCTGACGGAAAACATCTGCTTCCTGGCGCAGCCTGTCGCTGCGCTGCCGTCGGTGCAACTGCCTCAAGGGCTGCAAACAGTCTCTTGAGCGCACGAGAGCCTCGCTCGATGTGGGCCAAGGCCCGGCAGCTATGAAGGCGCCGATCTTCTCGGTGGTCGGCTACAGCCTCGTGGCCGTGCCGGAATTGGTCGAATGCCTCTATGTAGGGTGCTGCCCGCTGCGCGAGCGGGCGCGGTAGGCTCCCGGCGCGCTGCCGGTCCAGACCTTGAAGGCGCGCTGGAAGGCGGTGCTGTCGGTGAAGCCCAGGTCGGCGGCGATGGCGATGAGCGAGGCTTCGCTGCTGGTCAGGCGCACGATCGCCATGTCGCGCCGCAGTTGGTCCTTCAGTGCCTGGAAGGAAGTGTCCTCGGTGGCCAGGTGCCGCTGCAACGCGCTCACCGACATGTGCAGGCGCTGCGCGGTGACGGCCAGGTCGGGCCATTCGGGGCTGGCCCGCTGCAGCACCATGCGGACCCGCGCGCTGGCGCTGCGCTCGTTCAGGTGCGGACCCACCACGTTGCCCGGCGTGGCGCGCAGGAAGGACTGCAGCGCGTCCCGATCGCGCCGCACCGGCTGTTTGAAGGCGTCGGCGTCGAACCAGGCGGCCGTGCGCGGCTGCCCGAAGCACAGCGTACCGGAAAAGATGCGCCCGTAGCTCATCGCATGGAGCGGCTGCGCAAAATTGAAGTCGAATCGCTGCGGCACCAGCCGGCCGCCGTGCAGCCACAGCAGCAAGCGCCAGAACACGCGCAGCAGATGTGCGTGAAGGAATTCGGCATGTGCGCCCGCGCCGCCGCGCATCTCCAGCGCGAAGCCCCCCAGCGCGCCCTCGGTCACGGGCACCAGCGCCACGTCGTCCTGCAGCAGGGCGAAGGATTCGCTCAGGCGACGCAGGGCGTATGACAACGAATGGGCAGTGAACGCGCTGCGCACCATTAGCGCGAAGCTGCCCGGGCGCATGGGCCGCCCATGCAGGTAGCCCAGGCACTCGTCGTTCAGGCTGTCCTTGACGGCGATAAACAGCGCGTTGAACTGCTCCACGGTTACGCGCGAATCCTCCAGATCCAGTAGCGATTCGCTGATGCCTGCGCGCCCCAGCACGCCCTCCAGCCATTCTTGCGTGGCCAGCCCCTTGCCGCGCGCGCCGTCCAGCAGGCCATGCACGGCGAAGATAGGAGCAGTAAAGACGGGTTGCAGCATGGCGTGTGATCGAAGGGGTCAACGCCGGTCGCACGGGCCGAACGAAGTTATTTGTCAGTTGATTGAGGCAATCCGCCATCGCCCTTGCAGGGGCCAATTATTACGATTGTCGCATCCCCCAAAGCACTTCGGCAGTGGCGCTGTGCGGAACGCCCGGCGCGGGGTCAGAAGCCAACATACAAGGAGACACGCTCATGCTGCCACAGCTGTATCGCCACGCCTGGATGGACGGCGAGATCGACGCCTTTCGCGAGCAGGTGCGCCGCTACGTTGCCGCCGAATTTACTCCCCGGCTCGACGAATGGCGCCGCCAGGGCTACATCCCGCGCGAGGTCTGGCGTCCGTTCGGCGAGATGAGCTTTCTGCTGCCCGAGATGCCCGAGACCTATGGTGGTGCCGGCGCCAGCCTCGCCTACCAGCTGGTGGTGCAGGACGAACTGGCCAAGGCCGAGATGCCGGTCAATATCGCGGTGCACACCATCGCGTCGCATTACATCCTGGACTTCGGCACCGAAGCGCAAAAGCAGCGCTGGCTGCCCAAGGTGACGAACGGCGAGATGCTGGCCGCAATCGCGATGACCGAGCCGGGCTGCGGCTCGGATCTGAAGGCCATCTCCACGCGGGCCCGGCGCGACGGCGACCACTACGTGATCGACGGCGCCAAGACCTTCATCACCAACGGCTTCACCGGAAACCTGCTGATCGTCGCGGCGCGCACCAGTGGCGCGGGCAGCAAAGGGGTGTCGCTGTTCGTATTGGAGACCGAGAACCTGCCAGGCTTTCGTGTGGGCCGCCTGCTTGAAAAGATCGGCATGCAGGCCTCGGACACGGCGGAGCTTTTCTTCGACAGCGTGCGCGTTCCAGCCGACCAACTGCTGGGGGGCGTTGAAGGCCAAGGCTTTGGGCAACTAATGGGCGCGTTGCCCTACGAGCGCATGGTCATTGCAGTGCCGGCGGCGGCCGTCATCGACCGGGCGTTGGAGCTCACCATCGAATACACGAAGCAGCGCAAGATATTCGGCGCGCCTCTGTTCGACATGCAGACAACGCGCCAAAAGCTGGCCGAGATGGCGACCATCGCGCATGTGGTGCGCAGCTTCGTCAACGACTGTACCCAGCGACTGCTGGACGGCACACTCGACAACGAGGCCGCCTACATGGCCAAGTGGTGGTGCACCGAACAGCAGTGCCGCGTGGTGGACGAGTGTCTCCAATTGTTCGGCGGCTACGGCTACATGGCCGAGTACCCGATCGCGCGGATGTATGCCGCTTCGCGAGTGCAGAAGATCTACGGCGGTGCCAACGAGGTCCTGAAAGACCTGGTTTCGAGGAAGCTGTGAACATGCCGCACACGTCGCACACGCTGCAGTTGCCGCTGCACGGCGTCCGTGTGGTGGAGTTTGAGGGCATCGGTCCAGGCCCTCTGGCCGCCAGGATGCTGGTCGACATGGGCGCCGAGGTGATCGCGCTGGCACGGGCCGAGCAGGCTGCTGGGGCGCAGCGGCTGGGCGGGACGGTGGAGAACCCGCTGCACCGCGGTAAGAAGGTCGAGGTCATCGACCTGAAGTCGCCAGGTGGCAAGGCGCGCGCACTGGAGCTGATTGCCCAGGCCGACGCCCTAATCGAAGGCTTTCGCCCAGGGGTGATGGAGCGGCTGGGCTTTGGCCCCGCAGATTGCGCGGCGCGCAATCCCCGACTGGTCTATGGCCGGATGACGGGCTGGGGCCAGGACGGGCCGCTTGCCCAGGCCGCGGGCCACGACCTGAACTACGTCGCGCTGACGGGCCTGCTGTCGCTGTCGGCGCACAGGGGGCAGGCGCCCATCGTGCCGCCCTCGGTACTCGGGGACGGTGCCGGGGCGCTAGGCATGGCTTTTGGCATCGCCTGCGCGCTGGTCGATGCACGGGCCACCGGCCGTGGCCGGGTTGTGGACGCAGCCATCGTGGACATCGTGGCCATGCTGGGCACGCTGGTGCACTGGATTCGCGCCAACGGGCAGATCGACGGCGCACAGCCGAGCCCGTTCCACGATTCGCCGTTCTATGACGTGTACGTCTGCGCCGACGGTGGCTTCATCAGCCTCGGCGCGATCGAGCCGCCGTTCTACGCATTGCTGTTGTCCAAGTTGGGCCTGGCGGACGTGAACCCTGCAGACCAGTACGACACGGCGGCGTGGCCGGCGTTGAAGGAGCGCATCGCGGCCCTCATCCGCACCCAGCCCCAGGCGCACTGGTGCGCGCTGCTTGAAGGCAGCGACGCCTGCTTTGCACCCGTTCTCAGCCTGGCCGAGGCAGTGCGGCATCCGCACAACGCGGTACGGGGCATCTACCAGACCACCTCTTTCGGCGCCATCGAAGCGGCCCCGGCCCCACGGTTCCAGGCACTCAACGCAACCACCACCCAGGAGACAAAGAAATGACTGCTACCACCCACATCGTCCGCGGCTGCCCGTCCACCACGGGCAACGACCGCCAGCTCAACACCACGACGCTGATCCGGCACGCCGCGCGCACCCATGGGGACCAGGAGATCGTCTACCGCACACCCGATGGCGGCTGGGATCGCTACACCTATGCCGACTGCTACGCGCGCGTCTGCCGCAGCGCCAATGCGCTGCGCGCGCTCGGTGTCGAGCCCGGCGACCGGGTCGGCATCCTGGACTGGAACAGCCGACGTCACTTCGAGCTGTACTGGTCTATTCCCGGCCTGGGTGCTGTCATGTTGCAGATGAATCTGCGCCTGGGCCCAGAGGACCTGGGCTACGTGGTCGACCACAGCAAGGTGTCCTACGTTTGCGTGGACGAGTCATTACTACCCATTGCCGAATCCGTCGCAGCGAATTCGCCCCAGATCAAGGGCTGGATTGTCATGACCGACAAGCCGCTGGACCAGATCAAGACCACGCTGAAACCGCTGCTGCACTACGAAGACCTGCTGGCCGCCGCCGACACCCAGATCGACTGGCCCGAGATCGACGAAACCTCGGCCTACAGCGCCTGCTACACCACCGGCACCACGGGCAGGCCCAAGGGCGTGTACTACTCGCACCGCGGCATCTACATGCATTCCACGGGCATGGCCACCAATCTGGGCATGACGCTGGACGACTGTGTGATGCTCATCACCCCCATGTTCCACGGGCAATGCTGGGGCTTGCCGCAGGCCGCCACGCTGCTGGGCGACAAGATCGTGCTGCCGGGCCGCTATGTCGCCGAGGACACCAAGCCCCTGGTTGACGCCATGATCGCCGAGGGCGTGACGGTCGCCAACGGCGCACCGGCCATCTTCCAGCCCATGCTGCAGTACATCGAGACGATGCCGGTCAAGCCGGACTTCAGCCGCATGCGCATGCTGTCCGGCGCCTCCGAGCCGCCGCTGTCGATGATGATCGGTTTCTACAAACTCACCGGTGCCGAGGTGGTGCATGGCTACGGCGCCACCGAAGCCACGACGCTGGTGACGATGAACCGCCTCAAGTCCACGCTCAAGAAGCGCCTGACCGAGGAAGAGCGCTGGAACCTGAAGCGCAAGCAAGGTCTGGTGCTGACCGGGGTGGACATCCGCATCGTCGATGCCGACGACAAGGACTTGCCGCATGACGGAAAGTCGGCAGGCGAGATCTGCGTGCGCGGCCCCTGGATCACGGCCAGCTACCACGACATGCCCGACTCCGCAGACCGCTTCCTGGAAGGCGGCTGGTGGCGCTCGGGCGATGTCGGCACGGTGGACGAGAACGGCTACCTCAAGGTCACCGACCGCATCAAGGACGTGATCAAGAGCGGCGGCGAATGGATTTCTTCCATCGACATGGAAAACCTGCTCATGGGTCACCCCGCCGTGCGCGACGCCGCAGTTGTCGGCGTTCCGCATCCGAAGTGGCAGGAGAGGCCGCTGGCCCTGGTGGTGCTGAAGCCTGGCCAGCAGGCGACCCAGGAACAACTGCAGGAACACCTGACCAGCGCCTTCGCCAAGTGGCAGTTGCCGGATCAGGTCCTGTTCGTCGAGGCCATCCCCAAGACCAGCGTCGGCAAGCTCGACAAGAAGCGTATACGCGCCGAGCACGCGGATCGCTACGCCGAGTGACGCCGGCTTTTTTATCCAGGAGAACAACATGAAAGACCATGAACCCGTCATCGTCGGTGCGCTGCGCACCCCCGTGGGCAAGCGCGGCGGGCGCCTGCAGAAATGGCATCCCGTCGATTTGTTGGGCGAGACGCTGCGCCAACTGGTCGAGCACTCCGGCATCAACCCGGCCGATCTGGACGATGTGATCGTCGGCTGCGTGCTGCAGTGGGACCAGCAGCACGGCAACCTGGGCCGGCATGCCGTGCTGGCGGCGGGGCTGCCCGAATCCGTTCCGGCGGTGACGGTCGACCGGCAATGCGGCTCCGGCCAGCAGGCGGTGAGCTTTGCTGTGCACGGTATTCAAGCGGGTGCCTACCAGTTGGTCATCGGCGCCGGGGTGGAGTCGATGTCGCAGGCGCCCATGCCGCCGTCATTCAAGCCTGGTGCGCCGCTTGGCGCGCAATACAGCCCGAGCGAACTGGCGCGCTACCAGGACAACCCGCTGATACCGCAGGGCGCTTCCTCGGAGTTGATGAACAAGCGCTTTGGCCTCACGCGCGAGGCCCTGGATGCCTTCGCCGTGCGTAGCCATCGGCGGGCCACCGAGGCCTCGCAGGCTGGCCGCGTCAAGGATCAACTGGTGCGGCTGACCGAGGATCCGGCCGATCCGGACAGCCCGGTCGTCGCCGCCGACGAGGGCGTGCGCGCGGACCCCAACCCCGAGAAGATGGCCACGCTGAAAGCCGTGTTTGCCGCCGACGGCGCCACCACGGCCGCCAACTCATCGCAGATCAGCGACGGCGCCGCCGCGCTGCTGATCGCCAGCCGTGCCTACGCCAAGCAACACGGCCTGAAGCCGCGTGCGCGCTTCGTCAGCACCGCCGTGGCCGCCGCCGACCCGGTGATCCAGTTCACCGCTGTGCTCGACGCCACCCGCAAGGCACTGAAGGAATCGGGTCTGACCCTCGACGATATCGATCTGTTCGAAGTCAACGAGGCCTTCGGAGGCGTGCCGCTGATGTTTCAGCAGGAGTTCGGCATCCTGGACGACCGCCTCAACGTCAACGGCGGCTCGATAGCCATCGGCCATCCGCTGGGCTCTACCGGCGCGCGCATGCTCACTGACCTGCTGTGCGAGCTGGAGCGCCGGGGCGGCCGCTATGGCCTGCAGACGATTTGCGAGGCCTCGGGCACGGCCAACGCCACCATCATCGAGCGGCTTGGATGAGCGGGGCCACCATGAGCGAAGCCAGCGAAGTGCTCGTCAGCCGCGATGGCGCCATCGCCACCTTGACCATCAACCGCCCGCGCGCGAAGAACAGCTTGAACCGCGCGGTATTCGATGGCCTGCGTGCGCAGCTTGTGCAACTGCGCGACGACGATACCGTGCGCGCGGTCATCATCACCGGCGCCGAGGGCGTGTTCTGCGCCGGGGCCGACATCACGGCCTTCGATGCGCTGCGCGCCGAGCCGCTGCTGGGCGATCGTGCGGCGGCAGGCGGCCACTTTTGGTCGGAACTGGAGCGCTTCCCCAAGCCCGTCATCGCAGCGGTGGAAAAGCTCGCGCTGGGCGGCGGCACAGAATTAGCGCTGGCCTGCGACATCGCGATCGCTGGCGAGTCCGCCAATTTCGGTGTGCCGGAAGTCAAGCTGGGCGCCATTCCGGGTGCCGGGGGCACGCAGCGCCTGATCCACGCTATCGGCAAGTCCAAGGCCATGGCCCTGCTGCTGACCGGCGATTTCATCGACGCCCGCATGGCTTGCGATGCAGGCATGGTCGCCGAAGTGACGGCTGATGGCCAGGCCCTGCCGACGGCGTTGGCGATGGCCAACCGGATTGCAGCCAATTCGCCGCTGGCCGTGGCGCTGGCGAAAGATGCGGCACTGGCCAGCTTTGAAACTCCGCTCGCGCAAGGCCTGGAGCATGAGAAGCGCAATTTCCTCGTCGCTTTGCGTTCGGCCGACAACCTGGAAGGGCAAGCGGCATTCCTAGGCAAGCGCACACCCAACTTTACCGGCCAATAGCGCCTGTTTCTCACCCATCGAGGAAAAACCATGCAACTGAACTCCGACATCTCTGCCGTCATCACCGGGGGCGCTTCCGGCCTGGGAGCCGCCACGGCCCGGCGTTTGGCCAGCCATGGCGTCAAAGTCGCCATCTTCGACATGAACGAAACCGTCGGCCAGGCGTTGGCTAGCGAACTCGGCGGCGTTTACTGCAATGTGGACGTGATGTCCGAGGAGCAGGTGGACGCCGCCTTCGCCAAGGCCCGCGCGGCCATTGGGCAGGAACGCATTCTGGTCAACTGCGCCGGCACTGCCGATGCCGTCAAGACTGTCAGCCGCGACAAGAAAACCGGCGAAATCCGCCCATGCGCGGCAGATCGTTTCAATCGCATCATTCAGATCAACCTGGTGGGCACCTTCCGCTGCATCGCCAAGTCAGCTGCGGGCATGTTGACGCTCGCGCCGCTGGCCGATGGCGACCGCGGCGCCATCGTCAACACCGCTTCGGCCGCCGCGCAGGACGGCCAGGTCGGCCAGGCCAGCTATGCGGCCAGCAAGGCAGCCATCGTGGGCATGACCCTGCCAATCGCGCGCGACATGATGGACGAAGGGATCCGGATCAACACCATCATGCCGGGGATCTTCGGTACACCGTTGCTGCTGGGCCTGCCGGACAACGTCAAACAGGCGCTGGCGGCCAGCGTGCCCTTTCCCAAGCGTTTAGGCGACCCCGATGAATTCGCGCAGGCCGTCGAGTTTCTCGTTACTTGCGGCTACATGAATGCCGAGTCCATTCGTGTGGATGGTGCCATTCGCATGGCGCCGCGCTGACGCTGAAATTTTGATCAATCAGGGAACGTCAGCATGCCTGGAAATCCGGTAATTCTCGAAAAGAATGGTGCCGTCGCGACCATAACACTCAACTCGCCAAAAAAAATGAATGCGTTGAGCACGTCGGTCGTAAACGTGCTCGCTGGTGTCATTGCAGATGTCGAACGCGATGGCTCGATTCGAGCTTTACTGCTGCGCGGTGAGGGCCGGATGTTCAGTTGCGGAGGTGACATCGAAGAAATGGTGGCCGCGGGCGATGCGTTGTCTACTTTGGTCGATGACGAACTGAGAGTGGCCGAAAGCATGATTCCTCAATTCGCCAGCCTGCCGTTCCCGGTAGTCTGCGCTGTACAAGGCGCGGTAGCCGGAGGCGGTCTCGGGCTTGCCTTGGTCTCTGACTACCTGATTGCCGCAAGTGGGACGAAGTTTGTGGCGGCCCATACCGGCCTCGGATACGCGGGGGATTTCGGCATCAGCTGGCTACTTCCACGCGCAGTGGGTGGACGACGCGCACGAGACATGATCTTGACCAATCGCGTAGTCAGTTCGGACGAGGCCTTGGCCTGGGGATTGGTCGAGAAAGTGGTTCCTGGCGAGAGCCTGCTGGACGAAGCGCGGCGTATGGCGGTGCAATTTTCGGTCGGACCAACGCAAGGTTATGCGGGCGCCAAGCGCCTGCAACTCGCTGCCTTCGAGAGTGATCTGGCGACCTCATTGAGGCTGGAGGCGGCCGAAATGAATCGAGCCTCGAAAACCACAGATTCGCTGGAAGCGGTCCGCGCGTTCGTCGCAAAGCAAGTCCCGCAGTTTGCCGGACGCTGAACGGCTGTAGACGCATCCGGTCGGTGGGTGCTTAATTGCTGCTGGCGTCAGGTAACGGATAAACCCTGCTGCCGTCGGATTTGCCAGGATACGGTGCCACCATGTACCTGCGCAGAAATCAGCATGCCGAGTCGTTGTTCGATGACAGGCGTCCATGGCACCAAGCTGAACCCCATACCATCATCGAGCATGGCAAAGCGGCCACTGGCGAGCATGAGGCTGCGTCGGTAGATGCCGGTCACGCGCTGGCCATCGGCCGCCAGACGGTGTTTCAGCCCGGTTTCGGTGGCAATATCCTTGGCAGCCCGAATCACATCCCGATCGCGTAGTGTCGCCAATAGATTGCGCGCGAGGATTACGCGCTGCCCGCGCCGCTCTGCCAGCCCCTGTTCGGCCAGGAATTCGGCGCGCTGCTGCATCGCCTGGTTGACCTCGCTGCCAAAGCCCAGGTTGCCCAGGCCCGAGCCGCCGCCGATCAACTGCTGGTCGAGCCAGGTGGCTCCGATCACGCGGGCCTGCCGCTCGATGGGCAGGTGCGATTTCAGCTCCACCGCCACGCCGCCCAGGCGCTGCGCATCGTAGCGACGGCCCTGCTCGGGCAGGTCGCCCGGCACCTTCCATAGCCCCTCGGCCACCCGTTCCACGATACCGGCACGGCGCAAGGCTTCCAGCCGGCGGACGTGGGACGCGACCACTTCCTGCGGATCGCGGCCGGGCAGGGCCTGACCCTGCGCGATGGCAAGGTGGTGGTCGGTGCGGTACAGGCCATCGCTCGCCAACGCGGCGATGTTCTTGTCGGCCGCGCGCACGTCAGCCGATCTCCTTGCCTCCACCACAGCGCCGGTCGGATAGTTCGCCAGCTCGTCGCGGGCGTTGAGCGCAACGTAGTGGGCCATGCCGTCCACGCCGTCGATGACCAGATAGCCCCGGTCGTGCAGTTCGTCGGCCAGCCCCTTCGCGGCCACGCGGCCGAGGATGGTTCGGCCATCGTCCCCAGGCTCGAACACCGCCAGTTCGCGCGGCTCGCCGCGCATGGCCCGCTGCATGGTGCGGATGATGTCGCCGCGCTCGCCCAGGGCGCGCAGGGTCTTTTCCGCATCGTTGTGGACGGTCCACGTGCCGGGCTGGGCCTCGTCGGCCAGGCCCAGGCGCTGCAAACGCTGCAACCTGCCGATCAGCAGCAGACGCTGGCGTTGCAGTCGGGGTTCGTTGAGCCGTTCGACATGCACCATGCCATCGTCGCCGGCCTCGCGCTTCAAGGTGCGATCCAGGCTCGTCCACCGCTCCTGATCCACCTCGCGCCGCAAGGTCTGCTGGATCTCCAGCTCGGTGCGCGGGCCCAGCCATTCGGTCGCCAGTTCGGCGGCGCGATGGCGGAACCCATCGGCGATGTAGTCGCCCGCGATGATGAGGTCTTTGCCGGTGTCGTCGCGCCCGCGCACGACGATGTGCGTGTGCGGGTTGTCGGTGTTCCAGTGATTGACGGCCACCCAATCGAGGCCCGTGCCAAGGTCGGCCTCCATGCGACCCATGAGGTGCCGGGTATAGGTGCGCAGGTCTTCCAGCTCCGCGCCATCTTCGGGCGAAAGGATGAAGCGGAAGTGATGCCGGTCGTCGGCGCAGCGTTCCTTGAACGCATCGAGGTCGGCGGCATCGGTCTGCGGCCCGTAGGCTTGGCCCGACTCGCCATCGCGGCCCACACCATCGCGCTCGATATAGCGCAGGTGCTTGGCAAGCGACTGCGGGCTGGCTCGGTGCTGATTGAGCAGCAGCGTCTTGATGGTCACACGCCGCGACATGGACGTGAGCTTCGCCCCCGCGAAGCGCGCCGCCGTGTGGCCGCGTCCCAAGCGTGAGCCGGGCCGCTGGCCGGAGCCGGCACTCTTGCTACTGCCGCCAGGACGGCGCACCGCCGACTTGCCGCTGCTGGCCTTGCCCGCCTGCTTGAGTACCTTGGAGACGAAGCTCTGGCCCCGGTTCTTCGGGGCGCTGGGACGGATGCGGAAATCGTCGTCGCGGCGGTCGGTCATGGCTGTGCTCCTTGCAAGTTCTGGCGTGTCCGGGCGTGCGAAGCACGCGGACATGCCCGCATCGGCGCGGGCTTCGCGCCTCACGCGGCACGGCGGCGAAGCCGCTGCGTGTCGCGCCACCCCCATGTGCAGACTGGCTTTGCGGGCCGACAGGTGCCGCACCCTTTTGTCTTGCCTTCCGCCTTTGCCTCCCGCTCGCGCTCCCGGCAGCGGCGGCCCGGTGGCGCTGCGCTGCAGGCAGCCAGCGCCCCGGCGAACGCGTCCAGGGCCACCGGCCCGGCGCGTTCGAGGCAAGACGCCTGCACGTGAGAGAGCAGCGTGAAGTGCAGCGCCCAAGCCGCAGGATGGGCGCTTGCACTGCACGCGGGGCGACAGGTTGAATGCCACCGGATCGACACGTCCGATGGCAGGACAAGATGCACGGCGACGTGCAGCGAGTCGGTGGCCATCACGGGCGTTTCTCCAGCCAGACCGGATGCGCGATGCCGATCACGGCGGATGCGCTGATCGGCCCGAAATACCGGCTGTCGAACGACGCCGGGTTGGTCACGCTGAGCAGGAACAGTTCGCCAGGCCGAAGCTGCCGGCACTGCGGCCAAGATGGCAGCGGACGGCCCAGCCGATCGGCAGGCAGCACGGCGGCCGAAGGCACGCCGTCGATGCGGACGCTGCCGCCCGCGATGCAAACCTCCTGCGGTGCGATGGCGCCCACGCGCTTGAGCAGCGGCACACGTGTCGGCAGGTAGCCGCGCTGCGCAGCCAGCGCGGCGGCATTGGCCGGCAAGCGGGTCAGGACGATGCTGCTGACGTGCAATGACGGTGGCAGCGAGCCGGTGCGCGGATCGAGCGGATCGACGCGATACCAGCCGACCGCCACACTGTCGGACGGGTTGTAGGTCAGGCGCGGCAGCGGATGCACGAAGGACGCCCAGGCTAGCGCAGCGAGGCCGCAGGCGGCGAAGCCTGCGAGCACGATGCGAGCGCGCCGACGTGAGCGGGTGCGCGAGCGAGGACGCGGCGAGCCAATGGTGGAAACGGCGGTCATGGCAGCGCCCTCCCAGCCAGCCAGGCGGCATGCCGCTCGGCGGTGTATTCGGGCAGCGGCAGGTGCGCGGCGAGCCGGTTGGCGAGCGTGCGCCAGTACGCGGGCGAGGCGGCGACAGGCGCGATGCCCAGCGCCTCGATGGCGTCGATGCGCTCCAGCACGGCGCGCACTTGCCCCTCGCCCTCGGCGTGCAGCAGCAGGCGCGCGCCTTGCTGCACGCCGGCGATGCGCTGCGCGTCGTCCAGCGGCGTGCAGGCCTGCATCACCATGAGCTGCCAGCGCACGGTTCCGTAGTCGTTGGCTTGCCAGCGGATGCGGCAGAACAGCGCGCCCGGCAAGAACAACGCGCTGCGCCGCCAGCGGTCGAGCTGGTGCGTGCGCGCGGGTTCACCGAAGCGCAGGTAGAGCTTGAAACGGGCCTCGATGTAGGCCAGCGCCACGCGCGTCAGCGGCGCGCGGGCCGGCTGGCCGCAAGGCGCGATGAATGATGGCTGTGGCGCAGCCGTGGCCGCGTCAGCGGCAGGCTCGCAGGCCGGCGAAGTGGATGCGGTCATGGTGTGTTCTCCCTGCGTTGTTCAGGAAACTCCCGCTCCAGCAGGCCACGCAGCAGGTCGGCCACCGTCACGCCTTGCGTGAAGGCCGAGACCTTGATGCGCGAGCGCATGGCGGGCGTAATGTCGAGGGTGAGGCGAGCCGTGTAGACATCGCCTTTCTGGAGGTCGTCGGCGCTACCTTGGCGAATCCACGCCTCGGCGTGCGGATTCGCGGGCGGACGCGCGCCGATGCCGACGCGCTTGGCCGCACGTTTGTTGCTGGTTGGCGGCTTCTCAGTCATGGCGTCCACCGCAGCAGTTCGTCCACCAGCGCGGTGATTTCGCGGGCGGCGGCGCTGTCCGGCGCCGTCTCGCGTGCAAGCCGGCCAGCGGCCACGCTGTCGGCGAACACGATGCGCTGATGCACTTCCGCGCGCAGCGCAGGAAGCGGCTGATCGGCCAGCGCACCGCGCGCTTCGCGCCCGATCACGGTGGTACTGACGCGCCGGTTGATGACGAAGGCCGTGCGCAGCGCAGGCCGGAACACCTGCGCCTCGCGGATCAGCGCCACCATCTCGGCGCTGGCCCACAGGTCGTAGGGACTGGGCTGCACCGGGATCAGCACCCGCTCGGCCGCCAAGAGCGCAGAGCGCGCCAGCGCTGCGATCCTGGGTGGCCCATCGATGATGACGTGATCGGCCCGCCTGGCGAGTTCTGGCGCTTCCTGATGCAGGGTTTCGCGTGCAAGGCCCACGGCGCTGAACAGCCGTGGCAAGCCTTGTTGGCTGCGGCGCTGCGTCCAGTCCAGCGATGAACCTTGCGGATCGGCGTCCAGCAGCACGACGTGCTGGCCGCGCATCGCCAGCTCGCCGGCGATGTGGGTGGCGAGTGTGGTCTTGCCCACGCCGCCTTTCTGGTTAAGCAGCGCGACGATCATGGCCTGGCCCTCCGCGTTAGAAAGCCCGGCTGTTGCCGCTGCATTTGTGGCCGCGCGGCGGTTGTCCACCGAGGTGCGGCGCTTCTACTAAAAGTTAGAGCATTTAAGTTAGGGAAGTTAAGGGAGGCCGAAACCCGCGCCAGCATTGGCTTGGCGGGCGATGGACACGCCTGATAGCACGATAGTCCCACGCCTGATAGCACGAGACCTGGCACGCCTGATAGCACGAGCCCGTCCACAGGCTTCGCACCGTTTATCCCCGTGCCGTCTACGGCACGGGACGCACCGGGCGGAACGTCAGCAGCTCGGCCCCGTCCATCCGCTCGATGCCCAGGACGTAGCCGGGCAGCGACTGCCGCGCCACCAGCGCGCGCAGGTCGCAGGCGAAGTCGTAGGGCTTCGCTGTGCTGCCCGACTTGCGGTGCAGGTGACGGAAGTCGAACTGCCAGCCGCCGGGCTGGTGCCCGCCGTGCTTGCGCACCAGGCGGTACAGCCAGCGCTCGATGCCACCCGTCAGCCGGAAATACCCCGCATCGATGGTCAGCACCAGTGCCGAATCCAGCACGCCGCCATAGAACCAGTCCGGCAGGATCAGCTCGATGCCCAGCGGCGTGCCGCGGACGTCGGCCAGCTCCTTCCACTCGTTGATCCACGAGAAGCGGTGCAGACGCCTTCCCGTGGTCTCGCGGATGGACGTGGCCACCGTGGTGGACTGCAGGCGATCCAGGGCCGCCTTGAGGCGCTGGTAGTCGCGCAGCGACGTACCGCGCCCGATGAAGCGCAGGATCTCGTAGGGCGTGGCCTGCATCAGCCGCGACGGGCGCAAGCCCGCATCGCGCGCCTCCACGATCTGGCTGGCCGCCCAGATCAGCACGTCCGCATCCCAGATCGTGGCGATGCCGTGCTCTTGCGTGCCCTCCACGCGGATCGTCACGCCGCTGGCCTGGAAGTCGATCGGCGCCGTGCGCCGCGACTTCGCCAGCGAGAAGAATGGAAAGGCCATCAGGTCCTGGCTGTCGCGCGGCGCCATGTCGCCCGGCAAGGCGCGGAACAGGTCGAGCTGTTCGCGTTCTTGCCTGACTGCCCCTGGAGGGCTGGACATGGCGAAGGCCACCCGCGCGCCAGAGATCAGCGCGCACGGCTGTCCGCCGCATGGTGCTCGGCGTACTCGGGATCGGAGGTGCTGTCGAAGCTGCGCTCGGCGGCCCAGGCGTCGAGGTCGGCCACGGCGTACATCACGCGGCGGCCGAACTTGCGGAACTTGGGGCCGCCACCCAGCACGCGCTGCTTCTCCAGCGTGCGCGGCGACAGGCGCAGGTAGTCGGCGGCTTCGTCGTTGGTGAGATAGCGCTGCGGCTGCGCAGCAGCGGTCGAAGCAGTTACGGGAGCGGCGGCAGGCCGCAGGGGGGCAGGACGCATGGGGTGTACCTCCATAGCTTTCAAAGCTCCGGCCACACAGCGCAACCGGATGGAGGCAGTCTCAGAAAACGAAGCTCCGCTGCTCAGGGACGTTTTGCGTCCCCATCAAAACGTCCCTTCTCAAGCGGCGGGAGCTGTGCTAGGCGGCGATAGCCGCCGCGCATCAGCGCATTGCCGCGCCGCACGAGGCGGCGCACGCGAGCGCGCAGGTCGCCATCGGCGTGCCAGTCGGCCGCCACGGCGTCGGCACCGAACAGATCCTCGGCCACCTCGCGCAAGGACGCGCCCGCCAGGGTCGCGTCGAGTGCTTGCAGGGTATGCAACTCCAACATGGCGGCGGGCGGTGGCCGGGGCCTTGCAGCATGCGTCGATGCCGGGTCGCGTGCAGGTGCAGCGCTGCCGCGACCTCCGCCGCCACCACCACGATGGGCATAGGCGACCGCCATGCCGTCCTCCAGGCCGGGCGCCAGCGCGAAGCGCGCGCAGTAGCCGGGGCCGCGCGCGATCAGCGCCAGCCCTTTGCCGTCATGCAGTAGCTGCTTGTGACCGGGAATGCGCCAGAACGCGAAGGCCGCCGCATCGGGCGGCGGATCGGCGTCCGGGTAGAGCTGCACCACGGCATCGTGGCCAGGCAGCCAGGCCGGATGCGCATCGCGCGCATCCAGGGCCGGGTCTTCCAGCAGGCGCAGGCCCCAGCGGTGCGCCGCGTGCTGTGCGGCCTGGTATGTGGGCTGCCGGCGATGGTGGCGCAGCCAGTCGAGCCGGTAATCCGGATGGCGGCGCAGGTACTCCCAGGCCAGTGCGAGCGCATCCAGGTACGGGACGTAGAGATACGCCGCCGTTGGATACCAGTGCGCAAGGTGGTGCGGCTCGGCCATGACGCAAGCTCCCCTGGAATCGCAGGAAAGCCGTCACGGGTTTCGCACGCCAACGTCACCGCATCGAACCAGCATCCAATCGTGAATAAGCTGGTAGATTAGTAACTTGCGTGTCAAGACGAAAAGCAATACCGTCTGTTGTGCGGATCGTCTGAATGCGACGGTGGCGCGCGAGGAAATGCCGCCTCCTGCACCATCCACCGTGCCCCATGGCGCGCGCCGCGTCATGGCCGGTTTCGCCAGAGTGGCACCGGTTTGGTGCAACAGTGCCGACTAAGACCTGACAAGTCTGGAACAAGACCGAAATAGCCTCAATGCGCCCGGTTTGGCCGTGGCGCGAACGGCTCAATCGAGGATGGAGCCATTCTCCTGGGCCAGTCGGGTGTACTCCGATAGCGTGCGCGCCGCCCGGAAATACCGATCCCGCATCACAGGCTGGCGGCGCGGCCCGACGATGGACGCGAGGTCGGACAGCTTGATCTCTCCCAGCTCGGGCATGCCGATCCCCAGGTCGATCAGGCCGTAGGCCGTGTCGGCGTCGGCCGGGTTCAGCGAAGCCAGCAGCCAGGTGGCGTGCGCGTCCGGGGTGAAGAGTCGTACGACGGGCTGCGGGTCGATGGCCTGGCCGGCAGCGCGAACCGCGCCGTGCTCCAGCAGTTGCCTGCGCTCGTCCTCGGTGATGAGTCGGTCCACGGTTTGCCCCTCATTCGCACAAAACCGCCGAAGCGTGAAAGCACAGAAGCGTATCGACGGATTGGAGGAAAAACACGCAAGCGGCTTTGCGCTTCTGTGCGAAGCCGTGGATGCGGATTTCCGTAAAAGCACAAAAGCGGCAAGCCGGCATGAATGAACACTATAGATTGTAGCCCTATAGGGCGCAATCAACTGTCATCTTGGATTTTGGGGAGATCCAGGGTTGGCAGCGAAACATACATTGTCGGAGGCACTGAAGACCATCAGGAAAGCGCGTGGATTGAGCCAGGAGGCGTTCTCCGACGTCTCCAGCCGCACCTATATGAGCACGCTGGAGCGTGACATGAAAAGCCCGACGCTGAACAAGCTGGCCGAGCTGTGTGAGGTCATGGAGGTCCATCCGCTCACGCTGCTGACGCTGGCCTATGCCGGTAAGGACCTGCGGCAGGCCGACCAGCTGCTGGCGCAGGTGCGACAGGAGCTGGAGACGGTGACGAAGAAGGGTGGCACGCCCTAGCGTGCGCGCCTGCGCCGGCATGGCCGATCCGGCTCAGCCGGATCGGCGGTGTTCCAGGGGCGCCAAGCCTGCGCGGCGGGGATAGCCCGCAGGGCTTTCCCCCGGAGGCAAGCGAAGCGCGCAGCGCTGCAGGCGCGAAGGCGTGAGGGATTGGAGCCGAATGGCCGTGACGGCATAGACGGCACGGGGCGCAGCCCGCAAAGCCCGGCGGCGCACCGCGCCGACACGCCAGGCCCAGACAGCCACTGCAGACGCTACCTCTGGATAGGAAGACCAGGAAAGCCAGGAAGAACCGGAAGACGCGGCCCGCCATGGGCCACGGCCTGTTGCTGCCGCGTTCGGGACGAATTGACAGCGCAGTGCCCCGCCGTGTGGCGGGGCACTGCGGGCGGCGGTCACGCCGCCTGGGGCTTGCTGCGCGACCAGATCAGGTCGTGCGTGCCGTTCTCGCCTTCGATCAGGCGGGCGTAGACCGTGGCCGGGAACGAAGGATCGTCGAGGGTCACGGAGACGTACTCCCGCCCGGCCTCGCTGGTCTTCTTCCACGCCGCGCCGATGTCGTGACTGGCCGCCTGCAGGCGGAAGTCGGGGGCCTTTTCGTTGTCGCCCTTGTCGTTGGGAACCAGCTTGACCTTGACGTTGAGCGTCAGGGTGCGAAGCGTGCCGGTGAAGCCGTCTTTGTCTGCGGTGAAGCTGCCGATGTTGGCCATGATGATTTCTCCTTACGGTGGAACAAGGTTCGCGCCCATCGCGTCCTTGTTGTGATCCGGCCGGCGGGGGACGGGCGGGCTGCACCGCTTGCGGTCGAAACGCAGTGGAGAGCCGGGAGGCGAAAAGAATTTGTCGCGCGAGGAATCTGCGCAGCGGAGGGGAAATTGTTTTCGCCGGACGGTTGCAGCCATGAAGCCCGAGGCGCAGCCGCGCCACCACCAGGATTCACAACAACACAAGGACGCTTTGGGCCGAACCGCACCGCAAGGAGACGGGGCCGGCTCGGCATCCCCGCACGAAGGCTGCGCCGGCTCGCCCACTAACGCGGGCCAGGTCACCCCCCCGACGACAGGCGAGAACGCCCCCGCTGCACCTTGCGGCGCCGGTCTTGAGGCGTAGCGTGGAAACTCCATGGCGATGCCGGGCAGGGATGACGTGAACTGGCGTCAATCGTCCTTCGCGACTTGATGGGCAGGAACCGCCAGCGTTGAGGACAGCACGCATTTGCACAACCTGCCGCAGCAAGCGCCGGCGTGTTCGCCAGCGCCCCGTCCATCGCAGCGGGGCGCTGCACGGCCGATCCGGCGCATGCCGGTTCGGCGGTATCGAGGGGCGCTAAGCCATGCGCGGCGGGGAGAGTCCGCGGGACTGTCCCCCGGAGGCAAGCGAAGCGCGCAGCGCCGCAGGCGCGAAGGCGTGAGGGATGGACGCCGAATGGCCGTGACAGCGAAGTCGGCACGGGGCGCAGCCCGAGAGCCCGACGGCGCGTTGCGCCGGCACGCTCATGGTTGTCGAACTACGAACCGCCAACCACCATGAATCAATCAACTTACGCACAATATTGACATTTCATGCGTAATATAATAAATTCACGCACAACACAGCAAAACGAGGTGAATCATGGCGTTCCGAGCAGATGAAGCAGCACAAGCAGGATACGAAGAGGTGGAGAAGTACCTTGTCCCCCGCCCTCGGGATGCGGACGAATCGCAGCGCCTCCGGAGCAAAAGGGCGCTAGAAGACATCGTGACTGAACTCGGGCCGGTAGTTGACCGATACCCCTCATGGCACCCGCTGGTACGCAATCACGATGACCGCCATCCCGTTACCACCCCCAGCGATCGCTGCGGCTACAAGGGCCTCGATCACACGCGGTACTTCGCCCACGGATTCATCACCTGCCCCTATGGCGATGGCCAGAAGGTCCTGGATTCCGTGCTGGCCCTGCCTCGCCACCACGCCGCGTACATCACGGCAGAGAAGCTGGATGTGCAGTTCTACAGCGCGGAGGCAACCCCGATCCTGGTCAAGTGCAACTGGGAAGAGCCGTTGCCGATGGATAAGATGATCCCCCTGGCTATCGCTGTGCCCCTGATCTTGGAGAAAGAAGTTCCGTGCTGGACCTGGTCACAGGTCGCGGAGACCTGGGAGTCGATGCGTTCGTATTTCCTGGGCGCCCCTCACGGCGCAAGGTCGTCGCTGTTTGTGAGCCAGGAAACCGGACAGGGAATCAAGAAGGTTTGGGAAACCCTGATCTACACGGGAATGTTTGGCCCGATCAAGGTGTGATCGTGCCCTCGCCATCGACCGATGCGCCAACGCCGCAACCGAGGCGGTAGCGAAGGCTGCGGCGTTCTGGCTGGTCTTCGGGGTTCAAAGCCGGGCGCGGCCACGACCGCGCCCGGCTTTTTGAATCCACCCGGCCCAGGTCGGAACGGCCTGGGCCGGGTGCTGGCGTCATTCCTTCGTCTCGATGATCCACCACACGGCCCGCGCCAGGGCGCGGCCCGTGATGGGGTGAACGTCCGTGAGGTCGGCGCGGGCCGTCCAGCCCGAGGGTGGACGGTAGCCGCGCACATCGCCCGCGCCGTGCCAGCGGCGGGCGCGCACCGTGCCCGGTGCATAGATCGCCGCCATCCGCGGGCGGCTCGTAGTGTCGGTGGTAGGCATGGGTCTGGCTCTTGCAAGCCAACGCCCCGGCCGGGGCCGGGGCGTTGGTCTGTATCGAGGGTCAAGCGGCCAACGCTTCGGCCGCTTCATCCACCACGGCGGGGGCTTCTTCCGGGCCTTCCTCCGATGCGGCCTCCTGCGGCCCCTTGGCCTTGAAGATGGCAGGCATCCAGCCCGTGCCACCGGCCAGCCGCTCGGCTTCGCTGGCAATGTCAGCCTTCTTGAGCTTGCCCAGCCGGTTGACGTGATCCGGCGCGAACTCACCCACGGCTTGCAGGATCGCGGCCTTCGGAACGTGCTTGAAGTAGCCTTCCGCGCTCGGCTTCCACCATGCGGCCATGTCGAGGCCCACGGCCTGCGCCAGTTCCGCGCCGGGCTGGTGCGGCGTGGCGCGCGGGGTTACCACGTCCACCGCCCCCGCCACGCACACGGCCAGCAGTTGGACCAGCTCGCCTTGCTCCATCGCCAGCAGCGCGGAGAACAGTGCGGCGCTGTCCTCGGGCAGCTTGTCGCCCCATGCCTGCTGCACCTCGCGCAGCGCCACGGCGGCGGGCGAATCCGGCCAATCCGGGGCAATGCCTTCCAGCCGGTCTTGCACCGTGAAGCGAACACCCAGCGGCAGAGCGTCGCGGCTGGAGCCATAGCGGCGATCCTGCAAGACGCTCTGCACCATGCCATGCACCAGCGCGGCCAGCGCCACTTGCGGATGCCGGGTGACTTCGATTTGCAGCGCGGCGGTGCGGTGCGCGCTCAGGCGTTGCGCCAGCCGGTCGGACACGGCGGGAGCTTGGGCTTCTTCTGCTGTCTCGCCGTCCTCGACGTTCGCACCTTCACCATCGGCAAAACCTTGGCGCAGCTTTTCCAGCGTGCGCAACGCCTTGGCCTCGGCCTCGCGCAGCAGCCCGCGATGAATCACGGCCTCCCCATTGCGGTCGATGGTGACGATGGCGCCGGCGGCGGCGCGGACGTTCGCGCCGTAGCCCAGCAAGCCATCTTCCAGCGCCTGCAACTGCTCGCCCAAGCGTTCGCCCTCCTCCTCCAAGGCTTCGGCCTTGTCCTCGTCGTCGGCGTCCATCGCGGCATCCACGGCTTCGCCGATGCCCTGCATCTTGGCTTGCAGCTTCTCGATGCGCTGTGCCTCGCGCTTGTTCGGCGTGCGCCGTTCCCTCGGAGCACGCTGGAAGGCTTGCAGGTCGGCATGGGTCATGGCGGGGGTGGCATCCACCCAGGCCCAGCCCTCGGTGCGGATAGTGTCGGCAATGCCGGTCAGTTTCTCACGCACCAGCGTTTCCAGCAGCACGGTGTCGGACACGTACACGCCCGCATCGCCCTCTGCGAGCAGGTCGCGGCGGATGCCACCGCCTTCGGCTTCGTAGGCGTCCAGCCCGACGAAGCGCACCAGCGCATGCGAGGCCCCAATCTCGCGCTCGGTCAGGCGCTCGCGCAGCGTGGATGGACTGCGCTGCCACTGAGGCGCATCGTAGAACGCGGCCTCCTGCGCTGCGTGATCGTCGGTGATGGCCAGAGCCATCAACTGATCGAGCGTGACGGCATCGGCGCGGTAATTGTCCATCAGCCGGGGCGAGACGTTCGCCAGCTTTAAGCGGCGCTGCACCACCAGCGGCGTGACAGAGAAATCCGCCGCAATGTCTTCGATGGGCCGGCCCTCAGCCACCAGCGCCGCGAAGGCTTCAAACTGGTCAGCCGGGTGCATGGCTTCGCGCTGCACGTTCTCGGTGAGACTGGCTGTGCGGGCCATGCCATCGGCCACTTGCAGACAAGGCACCTGCCAATCCTTGGCGATGCGGTGCTTTTTCGCCAGCAGCTTGAGGGCCGCGAGGCGTCGGCCACCGGCCACCACCTCGTAGTGCACGCCATCGGAGGTGGGAATCACGATCAGGTTTTGCAGCAGGCCCACGCGCTGGATGCTTGCGGCCAGTTCGGGGATGGACATGCGCGGGACGGTCTTGCGCACGTTGCGGCCCGTGGGGCGCAGCACCAGCCGCGACAGCGGCACCAGGATCATGTGCTTGCTCGGGTCGGCAGCTTGCAGCACGTTGGCGGCGCTGCTGGCTGCGGTGTGGACGGCTTGGGCTTCGGTGGTGGTAACGGCGTTCATGGTGAATCTCCAATCGAGCGAAACAAGGGAATGGAGGGGAACCGCCCCTCCGGCGGGGGTAACGGTTCAAGCCTTCAACTGGCGCATGCCATCGGCCAGCAGCCACAGGGCGCGGTTCAGGCGAATGTCGGAATCGATGCCCTGCACGGGGCGGGTCTGCTGCCTGCGGCCATTGGCAGCACGGCCGGACAATCCGCCCTTGGTCAGGTTCTCCTGCGTGCGGTTGAACACACTCCACAGGTCGGGGCGGCGGTCGTCGAAGCGGCGCGGCATCAGGATTTGCGATTCCGTGATGGGCGCGGGCTTGGTCGGATCGTCGTACTTGAGGGCCAGCGCGGCGCGGGCGAACACCTGCGATTCACCATCGTCCAAGGTGACGCCGCGCATCAGGTCGCGCGACTCCTTCACGCGGTCAAAACCGTGCAGCACCTCGAAGGCGCCTTCGATGATCTGGCCCGCCACGTCGCCCTTGTGCGGCACCCGCACATCGGCCACGGTGTCGCCGCAGACAAGGCCATTGCTGCAAACGAATCGGAACTGGCCCGCCAGCATCTGGTAGCTGCTGGTGCCGTCGTGCGAGTTCAGCAGAATGATTTCGTTGGCCTCTGCACCGTTGATCTGGCTGGCATGGCGCAGGCGCAGCATGTGTTTCGTGTGCTCGCGCTTGCCTTCGTTGCGCACGCGGGTTTGCGTCACCATGAAGGGCTGAAACCCTTCCTTGCGAAGCTCGGTCAGCACCGCCACCGTGGGGATGTAGGCGTACCGCTCGGAGCGGCTTTCGTGCGGGGCGCCCGCGAAGATGGACGGGGCCACCCTGCGAATCTGGTCATCGGACAGCGGGGAGTCGCTGCGCAATGCCGGGGAATAGGAAGCGAAACGGGATGCGAGTTGCATGGTCTTTCTCCTGACAAAGTTGGCTATTGAAGAAACCGCACACCGGATTCCTAGATTCGAAGCCCAGCCTTTCGGCTGTTCGGTGCGGTCGGCACGAAGAACCCGGTTGGCCTCGTTGCCACCGTCTTTCCTGAGTTCATCGCCCGCGACGGTCAGGAGCGCGCGAACGGACGCCGTCAAGGAAACAAGCGCAGGGTGGGTGCGGCCCGCAGGCGCAGCCGAGGACTCGGCCCTGCGCGCCTTGATGGCGCACGGGCGCGGGCTACAGTCGCGAGCAAGGTGATGGAGTCAGGGAAGACGGCTGAACAAGGCAACGGCCATCCCTGTGTGCCGACCGCACGGCAAGCGAAGCGCGCAGGCCTGGATCTGGAAATCCGGGCCGGAGGCGTCAGCCGAGCAGCGCGAGGGGACGATGGAAGCTCGACAGGGGCGAAACCCCGCAGGGGGTTCGATGCGCAGCACGACAGCGCGACCGGCCATGCGCTCTTGGCCGGGGACGTCCGAATTTCTACGCGAATTAAACGACCTCCGCGAAACGAACGCTATGCTTGCAACACCAACAGCAGTACTTTCGATTCGATGATGAAAACCACCAAAAAGCAGAACAAAGGGAAGTCAGACTACTTCTCCGCTGGTAAGCCGGTGCATCGGCTTTCCTATTGCGCCTTTCTGGATGTCCTGGGCTTCTCGGAAAGGATTCGCGCCAGCTACAAGGACGGTAGCGCGGACGAGCTACTTGAGAGTTTTCACAAGATTCTCGCCAGGAGCATCGCCCAGATCAAGAAGAGCACCGATGATTCAATGCTCTACTTCAAATCATTCACTGACAACGTGGTGCTGGCCCACCCCCGGTTCAGCGACGACATGGAGTCCGAATTCGGATTCATTCTTTGGGCTATCAACGAATATCAGTTTCAGATGGCGTTGAATGGCTTCTTCATCCGCGGTGGCCTGGCTGTAGACCAGTTGTTCATGGACGAGAACAGTGTGTATGGTGCGGCGTTGCTGGAGGCGTATCGCCTTGAGAGCAAAGTAGCCGTCAACCCTGTCGTCGTCCTGTGCGACAACACGATGAAGCTGGTGGACAAGCACCTCACTTACTACTCCGGTGAGATTGCACCTCAACTCAGGCATGTACTGAAAGGCCCTGACGGTCGCTATTTCCTGAACTATCTGACGGAGTGCATTATTGAGGGTGATGATCGAGAGTATCTCGATGCCAAATCCCTTCGCCTGCACAAGAAGCAGATCGAATCGGCGCTGAATGCCTATACGGCAGTCCCAGCGGTCTTTTCAAAGTTCGCGTGGCTCGCCGCATATCACAACTACTTCTGCGACATTGTTTCCAGCTACCCGGAATACAAGGACTCGCTGAAGGTTTCCTCAGCGTTCGCCGCCACCCAGTTCCAACGTCTCGCCAAGAAGAAATAAGCTGCCAATGCAACCCACCAAGCTCTATGTCATTGGAAACGGGTTCGACCTATGGCATGGGATTCCTTCGAGCTACGCTCGGTTCAAGGAATACGTACGGCAGCGCGACCGGGACCTGTTCGATGCCGTCGACAGGTATCTTCCGGCTGACGAGGACTGGAGCGATCTTGAATCCGCGTTGGCTGACATCGACGTGGACAGCATCATCGACGATCTCGACCAATTCATGCCGTCTTATAGCGCCGAGGACTGGAGTGATGCCGGGCACCATGACTTTCAGTATGAGGTCGATCTGGTGGTGCAACGACTTTCGACCGAACTCAGGGCGCGGTTCGGCGAGTGGATACGATCATTGGTGATTCCGACATCTGGCACAGCGACACAGCACTTGCGAAGCATCGACGCGAATGCCGCCTTCCTGACCTTTAACTACACCTCGACGCTTGGCGACCTTTACGCCGTGCCTGACGCCCATGTACTGCACATCCATGGCGAGGCCAGGATGCAGGACAGCGAGTTGATCCTGGGGCATGGGTGGAATCCGACGCAACGCCGATCCCTCAATGATCGGCCCGACATCGAGGACATCGACACACGGTTGATGGAAGCCCACGACATCCTGGACGACTACTTCTCCAGGACATTCAAACCATCAGAGCGCTTAATTCGCGAACATCAACCGTTCTTTGACCAGCTCGGCGCAGTCGAGACAGTGCATGTACTGGGGCATTCTTTGTCCGATGTAGACATTCCTTATGTTCAGGCACTGCTGCGGGTGCCCAGCGTTGCCGCCGCCCATTGGTATGTTGCTTGCCGCTCGGAGCAGGAGCGATCAATGAAATACGGTCGACTGGTCACGCTTGGGGTTGATGCTCAGCGAGCTGCGGCCGTTCTTTGGAGCGACTACAAGCAGGCACAGTAAGGCGAGGCCACACCTGACTACCGTATGGTGATCACTACGCGGTCATGCTGCACAGCAATGCTGCATCGCTCGGGAGGTCGAAATCTAGGCCAAAGTCTCTACGACCCATCCCTTACCTTGTAGCGCCACGATGCAGTCGGCCGAGACCCGTGTTTGATTGACCGCCAAGCACAGAAAGCTCGTCGGTCTGGACATGCCCACGTAAAGGTTGCGGAACTGCGAAAGGATGGACTCGGACATTTTGGGGTCACGCAACTTGAGGCCCGCCAGCACCGGCAGAGCCTCTGCCAGATCGAAGCGGCGGCTGGGGTGCCCGAGCGACTCCAGAACCAGGGTAGCAAGGTGGGTTTCACCCTTCATTGACGCCACGGTGCCAATCTCGATCTCAACCAACCGGTCGCCACGCTTAACTTGGCATGCCCGCTGGTTGGCTTCTTGTTCAGGCTGCATTTCTGGTGCCTGGAACACAGGCAGGGCCTGAAACTTCGCGGTGGACATGCCGACAGGCAGCAGCGGATGAAGGTATTGGGTGAACAACTCGACTGCCTTGGCGCGCCCGGCTTCGGCAGCACCCAGGTTTGAAGCGGTTGCCAACTCCCTGCATAGCCGACGAATGCCCTTCACATCTTGGCCAGCATCAGCCAGACGTCTGAAAAGCTGAGACCCGTCGCGCAGCCCTTTGATGTGGGGCGAGTCCGCTGCACGGAGCACCAGCACGACGGCCCGCTTCGCGTCGGCCGCGCGTGAGTGCATGGAGATGCCGCCAACCCGCAGTTCAGCCGACTGGCTCAGTAGCGACCACAAACGCTCGGAACGTCCGCCATTACCCTTGGACTGCTCAAGGTAGGCAGGCCAATAGTCCAGCAGCGTTCGTCCGGGTGTCTGCTGCTTGGCGTCGCCCTGCTTGCGGGTACAGAGCGCCTTGATGTGCCCACGGCGAAGCTGCTCGTCGTTGAATCGGTCTAGTACCAGATTGCCGAAACGATTGAGCACATCGCCTACTCGCTCGGTCGTGTACGTCATCAATGTGGGCGGGTGAACATCCGCCGCGGTACCTACAACGGCGTTTCCACCCACACGCACGCCCGACACCGCGGCGGCAATCTCAGGTCCAAATCTCTTGCTGGTGCTTATCGGAAGCGCGCCCTCTCTGGGGAAGCTCAACTGAGCAAAGTCGCCCTTGCCGACGAGGATGCGCTGATTGAGGTCGCCGTATCGCTGGACAACCACCGACTCGTCGAACAGCCGCGCGAGCAAGGCTTCCTGTTCCCAGGAGGTGTCCTGCATCTCATCCAGGTAGACCAGCGGGAACCTACGCGAGAGCTGCACCTTGATGTCGGGGAAGTTCGTGAGCAGCATTTCTGCGAACGCGAACATGTCCGCGTACCGAAAGACTCCCTCGCTTGTCAGCTGTTCCTTGATTTCCGTGAGCAGTGGATAGCTCTTCGCGGTGGTCTTGGGAAGCGTCCCTCCCTCGCTGTCCAGCACAAGGTCCGCGCCTCTGTAGACCAGCCCGCCCACCAGCGGTTTGACCCCTTCGTCGTTCTGCGCCCAACCCCACAGGGAAGGCTTCTTCATCGCCCGAGCGATGGCCTTCTTGGCAAAAATGTCGTCGTCTATGACATCGACTGTGAGCCCAAGGCTGCGCAGTGCCGGTAGCGCAAGAAAGCGATCTACGAACCCGTGAATGGTCCCGATGAAGTGCGGGTAAGTCAGGAGTCTCGCGCCGACTGCAGTGGCTCCAAGGCGCCGTTCAATCTCCTCCCGCGCAACGTTCGTGTGGCTCAGAACGCAGATGCCGCGCCTGTCGTGCGGCCACTGGCGAGCGAGGAGCAGGAGCTTGGCGGCGAGAACGGTGGTCTTGCCGCTACCAGGTGCGGCGTTAACGTCGCTGGGGCCGGCCGCGAGCAAGACGGCTTGTCGTTCGGCATCGGTGAAGTCTAGGTCGGGAGTGAGGAACTGAAGCTCGGCCAGGTCTTCCGGCGTAATCAATGGGATGGTCATGCCGCGCCGGCCTTCCCGGTCAGCCAGTTCAGCGCGTCCTTCAGGTAGGGCGGCAACTTCTCGAAGAGCGCGGCATCCTTGCCGTAGTTTCCCGTCTCAATCAGGTGGGCGGCGTACTGCGCAGCCACTGCTTTCGAGGCCTTACGAGTTGCCAGGGGCTTGTAAATGAGGGCGGCGAGCGCGTCCTCGGTGTGACCGGCCTTGCTGAGCGCCTCCCACTCGTCATGCGCCGCGGCCATAGCGAGCAGTTCGTCCGCCTCGTCGAGCCGCTCGCCCTTGGCATCAGCCTTCACGGCCAGCTGAATCGCCATGAACATCAATTCGCCGCAGCCGTAGCGCGCCAAGTCATATTCGAAGGTCCACCGGTCCGACACGCAGACGATGGTCTTCCCGCCGGCCGCGCGATCAACCTTCGCTTTCACCAAAGCCGCCAGCTCCTCGGGGGAGTAGTCAGCGTCGAAACGCTTGTTGCCGTTCTTTGGCTTGTCGATGTAATCATTGGCCGCGTCCGGGACGACGTCGCGGTCAGTCAGACAGGCCACTGGAATTGGAATGACCTCGTCTTCCTTCGCACGCTGAAGAATGCGGGCATAGTGGTACAGACCGATGCCGCCAACATTGACCACTGCTAATCCGTGTTTCGAGAACGACATTCCGCAGGCCTTGGCCAGAGCAGGAAGCAGCAGCGCCTCAGCTGGACCTTCTACGACGGCGACGCCCCTGGCGAAGAACAGATTCGCCTTGGTGGCGTCCAAGAATCGACGCAGAAATTCGTAGTCGTTCTTTTTTAGCTTCGTCATCTCGTGCGCAAGGCTATATAGCTGCGCCCGGTGCACTAGGGTCATTGAGGCGATGTCGGCGCCGGCGGCCAGCGAGGGGCTGTGCGTGGTCATCACGACCTGAACCGGGCGCTTGCCATCTAGCGGCTTGTTCGCGCTCTGTTCCAGCAGCTCCTGGACTCGCTCCTGCAACTGCGGGTGAAGGTGGGCCTCGGGCTCCTCGATAAGCAGGAGGGCGAGTTCGTCACCATCACGGAGCAGAACCAGCTCAGTGGCCATGAAGAGCGCATTGTTGTAGCCCAGGCCCCGTCCGCATCGCTCATCGGAATTGATGCCGTCCGACGGCAACAGTCCCAACTCGAACTTCTCAAGAATGGGCTGCAGTCCGAGGTCGGGTGCAATCTGGATACGTGATTCGAGCTTGTCACCAGCGAACGCGAACTTACCGAGATAGTTGTTGTTGATGTCGTCCTGGACGCCCTTGATGACCGGATGCTTTCCCAGGTAGTGCTGGGTGAAGGCCATCAGGCCGACAAGGTTCTCTGGAATCTTGGCTGGATCTGCCTCCTCGAAGTCGTTTTTCTCCTGGCCGGCGATGCTCTTGTGCGCACCGAGAATCTGTGACAGCCGGGATTGGCGCGCGGGCTTCAACTCGGCCTCTGCGTCGCGGAGTGGGCGCAAGTAGGTGGCTCGTACGAGCTCTCGCACGACATTGCCAATCTCAGGACCTATGCCGTCGCGGCAAGCTCGCGTGACGACGTCCACACGCCCACGCTTGTTTTCCTTCGGGGGTATCCACCGCGCCTGCAGATGCAACACGAGGCTGCGGCTTCCATCGGCTTCGTATGTGAGCCATTCAAGCACCGCAGCTTCCTGGTCAGCGTTCAGGTCAACCAGAGTGGCTTCGATAAACATCGACTGGGCGCGGGTGTCACCATGAATGTGAAAATCCTGTTCGAACAGTCGCACAAACTCGTAGCTCGTGGTCCACAGGATGTGGCGAATGGCATCGACGACAGCGGTTTTGCCCGCGTCGTTCTCGCCGATCAGGATGTTCAAACCCGGCGACAAAGTCCAGTCAAGGTGCGGCGCAGTTTTGCCATCGCCGAAGGCGCGGAAATTCTGCGCACGGATTCGCTGTAGATGCATCTATGTCCCCTCCTTGAATTGCATTCTTTGTGTGCCCCATGTCGAACCACAGTGAGAGGCAATGTAACAAAATGCGCTGAGAAGTTTGCATCGGCGCGTAGCGACACAGCCGATGCCGCGCAATTGTCGGCTTTCACTGAACTTGGAATTTTTTTCACTGGGGATGGAATCGTGACCCGTTTTGTGCCGCCCCTCCTCGGGCGTCAATGTGCGGCTTGGTTGAGCCGCTCAGGCGAGTTGGGGAACAGTTCAAGAACTGGAGCGATGCGCGTCCCGACCGCGCCACTTGCGAGAACCGTAGGCGGCAGTTGCCCTGATGGACGCTTCCGGCCTGGGTCAGGCCTTCGGCAGTGGAAAGTAGCGCGTGCCGATGGCCGTTGCCAGCCGCTCGTGCATTGCATCAAAGACGAACTTCCGTTTCGAGATCAGACGGATACACCGCAGGCCCGTTTCGTCGTAGACCTCAAGACGCGCGAGGTAGTCCCGATCAGCGCCGAAGTCGATGTAGACGGGGCAGACTGCATCCAGCCAGGTCCGCCGAGGCCTCACCCAGTCATACTGGTGATGTCCACGATAGGCAGCATTGACCTCCTCTTCAATCTCAGCAATCCCGTGGATCCATCCTCCCCTGATCGCTGCCCGTGTTACAGAGGGATCCTCAGCCAGACATTCCGTGAAGCGATAGAAGATGCCGCGCGCTGCGCCTTGCATGGGCCTGCTCGCCTTTTCCCACACGAGATCTGAAGCGACCTCGGAGGAAGGATCGGGCAACAGGTGGTAGATGTCGAAGTTGTCGCGGAAGCCTCGACCATCAATGACCCACACTAGGTTTTGATAAAACATCTCGCGAGACAGACGCTCGGCGTCAGTCATCGCCGAATGCTGCACCTCAATGACGATACCGTTTGGCGTCTTGATGTCGGCGCGATGGATTTCGCCGTCGGGAGCCACGTGCGAGACTTCGAGCCAGTCTTTTGGAAACTGGCTTTTCCAGTGCCGGTGCCACTCCGTTTCGTTCTCCCACCAAGAGTCGCAATCTCGGCGTCCTTCATGTGCCCAGTGGTGAATGATGCGCGGCCCGCATTTGGCGATAGATCCCCGGCCACACTGAGGGCACACGCCTCTGCCGCTCGGGAACGCCTCGCGCCTCACACCCTCGACTAATGCGAATTGCATTGATCCTCCATGAGGTGAGGCCCCGTCGGGCAACTGGTCGAGGTGCTCACTGCTTTATTGCTTGCTCGGCCCGTGCATCAGGCAAGCCGCCCGTGGAGAAGCTTGCCTGCACCGCCCTTCAGCTCACTACGGTCGAAAAGCTTCCCTCGAAACTGGAAGTCGCGATCAATGCGGACGATAAGCAACTGCTCGAAGTTACCTTGACTTTTGACCGATGCACGGTCGCTGGTTTTCTCTGGCGAGATGGTCTTCACTTCGACAAGCTTGCCACCAATCGTTCCGTCCGATCCCGGCGCATGGGTCGCGTGGCGGCGAAGCCCAAACTTGATCTCAGCGTAGATTTCTCCGAGTTCGCCCCACACCTGTAGGTATCGCCCAGTGTTCGCAAAATGCCGTGCCGCGCAGTCAACTAGATCTCGGAAGATTTCCGCCTGTTCCACGATGCTGAACGGAAAGCCGTCTCTGCTTCCAACAGGCTGGATTGAGCGAGCATCCTCCTTGAGCACGTTTTCGAGCTGCTCGTCGGCCCACTCTCTGTCGACGTATTGCCATTCCCAAGGGGCAACCCCAGAACTCGCGGCTTCAGCGATATCCTCGGCGCTGTAGCCGCGCTCGCGCATTTCGTAGAGAAACTCCCAATCACTCACGATGGCTCCTCGGCTCTCGCCTTCTGATTTTTGACCGTCATCCCGACAGTTTGCGCCAGTTCGGCATAAGCCCTGTTGCCAGCGCAACCACCCACCATTAACGACACGGCCCGTTAGCAAAGCTCACTGTGAGCTCTGCATACCTTGAAGGCGACGAGCTTCATGCAGGGCTGTCAGTTCGCGTCCTCGCACCATTTGCATTTCAGTAGGCTCAGGCAGTTCCTCGAACCAACGAGTCCAGCGCCTTTCGATGGCGGCAAGAGAAATCTCATCGGTTCTCCCGCGTCGCATTTGTGGCTCGACTAGCTGCCAAAGTTCGGGGGCGAGTTCTTTCTCTTCTAACGCACGACGGAACACCCACAAGTACACATCTACAAGCTCAAGTCCGCAACTCTCTGTTCCTGGCGTGACCTTCGGAACACCCTTGTAGTCAATCTCGGGGACCGTCGGTCCTCAGTACGCCCATCTACGCTCCTGTGAGTTTCCCCGATAGCCAATGAAAGCCACCATACCTTCAGGCGATGGCGAGTCATGCGTCGCCGAACACTCACGGAGTTCGACGTGGAAAAAAACCTGTCAGGGAAAATCGGCCGAGACAACGCCGCTCAGATACGCCCGCAGCCCGCAGCCCTCCCGCTGCCTGGCTCAAGCGCCTACGGCGATCTCCCGCAGTTCCCGAAGCACGGCGTTCTGCCCTTCCGCCGCACCATCCGCCGCCATGAGCTGCGGCAAATCGTCCCGTTGGCCGAAACGACCATCTACGAAATGGAGCGCCGCGGCGAGTTCCCCCGGCGCTTCAATCTGACGCCGCGCTGCGTGGTATGGGACCTGGCCGAAGTGGAGGCCTGGATTGAGGAGCGCAAGCAAGCTCCTCGCATCAGCGCGGGTAAGCCGGATGTCCACCTACGAAAAACCCGCCCTGTTCGGGCGGGTTCCGGTCAGGAATGAGGCCGACGACGGACCCCCTCATCCAACAAGAGCTTCCAACTCCTTGGAAGCCGAGCGCGATAGGCGCCGCCCCTCCTTGGCCACATTGACCTGCAAGGCCGCGCGCGCCACCTCCAGAACGTCCTTGGCCAGCGAGTAGTTGCCCTTGGCCTGCAGCCAGGCCAACACATCTGCCAAGTGCCAGATCGACGCAGTGCCCTCATGCACCGGCGTCGGGAAGCTGCCGGGATGGGCCAGCATCAGCTTGCGCATGTTCTGCCGCGACACGCCCACGATGTCGGCCACATCGGTCAGCCCAACCAGATCCGGCGCGACCTCGATCAGACTGGCCGACGGTGCGGCACACCGCACGTCCGCCAGCGCGCTGCGCACGGCCGCGTCCGCACTGTCCGCCTCGCGAGTGAACTCCAGCGCGAGCCGCCCTGGCTGCCCGATGCCGACCAGGGCATCGTCGCAGCCAGCTTCGCCCAAGCGCTCGACCAGCCCATCCGGGTCACGGTCATCATCAGCGAGCTGGTATTTCAAGGTGAAGGTGTATTCCATCGCGCTATTCCTCGGCATCGTCGGCCGCCTCCTGCTGCGTGCGGTGCGTCGTGCAGTTGTCCACGACCCGCCGCAAGGCGCGTGCGTGGTTCCCTGGGTTCTTCGGCGTGCTCCACACGCTAGTGATACAGAACTCGCCGCAACGGCATTCCGCGTCGTTGTACGGGCAGTAAATCCGCCCCCAGGCATGGCTGCCGCCGACTTCCACGCGCCAACCCTGCCCTTCGGCATGCCTGAGTGCTTCCTCGACCTCTTTCTTCGGATGAGAGGAACGGGCCATCAACAGTCTCCAGTATGGGAATGATTGCCAAGGTTGTCAAGTGACAACCTTGGCACTGCTTCAGGCCAACGCACTCAACACCGGCACGACGACGTTGTCCGGCATCAGTTTTGGCACATAGGTCTGCCCGTCAATCCAGGCATCGACCATGCTGGCCCACTCCTGCAGCATGTGGCGCCGCTGCTCGGCGTACTCGGCCTTGTTGTAGATCGAGCGCGAGGAACGCCCCTCCTCGTGCGCAAGGCACTTCTCAATCCAGTCGCGGTTGAACCCGATCTCGTTGAGCAGCGTCGAGCCCGTGCGGCGCAGATCGTGGACGGTGAACGGCTCCAGAGGCAGGCCTGCGGCCTTGGCCCGCTGCGCCACGATCTGAGTGACCCGGTTGAGGGTCGCGTGAGACATGCAACGGTCGGAGTCGTATCGGGACGGCAGCACGAATTTCGAGCCAGCCGCGCAGGTGTGCAGTGCCACCAGGATGTCCAGCGCCTGGCGCGACAGGTAGACCACATGCGGATTGCGCCCCTTCATCCGCTGCTTCGGAATGGTCCAGGTCGCGTTCGCGAAATCAACCTCGTCCCAGGTGGCCTCGATCAGCTCGCTCTTGCGCACGAGCGTCAGCAGGATCATGCGCAGCGCCAGACGGATGGTTGGATACGTGGCCACCGACTCCATCTGCCGCGACATCAAACGGATCTCCAACGGCGACAAGGCACGGTCCTTGGGTACGAAGGTCGCAATTGAGGCCGCGCCCACGTCGGCCGCGGGGTTGTCCACCTTCTCCCCATGCAGGATGGCGAAGGCATAGACCTGCTTCACGATGTCGCGGACATGCACCGCGGTGGCCGGGGCGCCCCTCCCCTTCACCTTGCCGCACAAGGCGCGCAAGTCATCGGCGGTGATTTCGTTGAGCAGGCGGTTCTGGAACGCCGGCAGGATGTCCCGATCAACGATGCTCTTGCGCATCGCTCGCGTGCTGTCGGCCATCCGGGCGCCGGCCAGCCATTGGGCTGTCATGTCGCCAAAGTTCTTGGCGGCGGTCAGGCGGCGCTTCTCGCGCTGTTTCTCGTACGCCGGAGACTTGCCCTGGGCGACGGCCTTCTTCGCGTCCAGCAGCTTTTCACGGGCCATCGCCAGCGAAATCCCCGCCGGTCCGTAGCGGCCGATGGTCAGGGTCTCGCGGCGCCCGTTGAGACGGTAATCGAAGCGGAAGGTGACGGTACCGGTGGGCGATACCGTCACGTACATCCCATCCCGGTCAGAAGCCTTATAAGTCAAGGACTTAGGCTTCAAATTGCGCAGTGCGGTGTCGGTAAGCATCGAGGTTTTTCCTCCTGTTCATGACGGCTTTTACCGTCAGGGGTCAGGAGACCTGCTGATGCCTGGAAAGCCGCATGAAACAAGCTTTCCAGAGGAGTGATTTACCGTCAAAGACCGATTTGGTCTCGATAGTCAACAAGGAGGTCTTAATCCGGCCTCCGGTTTCTACCGTCACCTCTACCGTCAATCCGTTTCGCTGCCCGGCGATAGTCACCGATAGCTTTCGTGACGTATTTCCTTTGAAATCAATACGTTACGTCGGATTTTCGATAGGTGGCAATAGTCCCCGAAGGACCTGATTTCATTCCCACTCAATCGTCGCCGGTGGTTTGGAGCTGACGTCGTAGGTCACGCGGTTGATGCCGCGTACTTCGTTGATGATGCGCCCCGACACTTTCTTGAGCAGCGCGTAGGGCAGCTCGGCCCAGTCGG
>Ga0207975_100131_pt1 | contig 63550 bp, 58 predicted proteins | sample LakWasMe91_HOW11_2_FD_183913 | JGI IMG/M metagenome (GOLD analysis project Ga0207975, IMG submission 183913) | Freshwater sediment methanotrophic microbial communities from Lake Washington under simulated oxygen tension - Sediment Metagenome... | ecosystem: Environmental > Aquatic > Freshwater >...
GCCATTGCGATCGGCATGCTGGTCGACGCGGCCGTGGTCGTGGTCGAGAACATCGTGCAGCGGCTGGCGCACGATCCGACCGAAGGCAAGCTGCCGCGCCTGCACACGATCTATCGCGCCGTCAGTGAAGTTGCGGTGCCGGTGACGTCGGGCATCCTGATCATCATCACGGTATTCCTGCCGCTGCTGACGCTGCAGGACCTCGAAGGCAAATTCTTTGCGCCCGTTGCGCTCGCCATTGTCTTTGCGCTGGCCGGTTCGCTGCTGCTGTCGCTGACCGTCATTCCGGTCCTGGCCTCGTACCTGCTTAAAAACGTGGCTCATCACGAGCCTTGGCTGCCACGCAAGCTGCTTGGCCTGTATGGCCCGGTGCTCGACTGGACCATGCGGCGCCAGCGCACGGTGGTCATCTGCGCGCTGCTGATGCTGGTCGCGGCAGCGGGCGTCTACACCCAGGTCGGGAAAACCTTTATGCCGGCCATGGACGAGGGCGACCTGATCGTCGGCATCGAGAAGCTGCCCTCGGTCAGTCTCGAGCAGAGCGCCGCGCTCGACCTGAAGATCCAGCAGGCCTTGATGAAGGCGATTCCCGAAATCACCGGCATCAACGCGCGCGCAGGTTCCGATGAAATCGGGCTCGACCCGATGGGGCTGAACCAGACCGACACCTATCTTCAGCTCAAGCCGCGCAACCAGTGGCGCATGCGGAGCAAAGAGGCGCTCGTCGATGAAATACGCAAGGTGCTGGACGAGCTGCCCGGCATCAAATACAGCTTTACCCAGCCGATCGAAATGCGCGTCTCGGAAATGATCATTGGCGTGCGCGGCGATATCGCGGTCAAGGTGTTCGGCCCGGACCTGGGCCAGCTCAATACCTATGCGAGCCAGGTCGAGGCGGTGCTCAAGACCATTCCCGGCAACCAGGATGTGTACACCGTCCAAAATGACGGAGTGCAATACCTGCGCGTGGTGGTCGACCGCCTGCAAGCCGGCCGCCTGGGGCTGTCGGTCGAGGAGGTCCAGGACATGCTGAGGGTGCAGGTCGAGGGCCAGCGCGCGGGCAATGCGATTGAAGGAAATCGGCGCACCCCGATCATTGTGCGCGCCCACGAATCGGTGCGCACGTCGCCTGCCGAATTCGGCGCGATCCGGCTCACCGGCAAGGACGGCGCCACGGTGCCGCTGTCGGCGGTTGCCAGGCTCGAGCGCGCCACCGGTCCGGTCAAGATCGACCGCGAAATGGGGAGCCGCTACAGCGTCGTCGTCGCCAATGTCAGCGGACGCGACCTGGTCAGTTTCGTGGAGGAAGCCAAAGCCGGCGTCGCCAGGAAGCTGACGCTGCCGACCGGTTATCGCCTCAGTTGGGGCGGGCAGTTCGAAAACCAGCAGCGTGCGGCCACTCGCCTGAGCATCGTCATTCCGGTGGCGCTCGGCCTGATCTTCATCTTGCTGTTCTCAACGTTCCGCTCGGTACGCCAGGCGCTGTTGATCCTGAGTATCATCCCGTTCGCACTGGTCGGAGGCATCGTCGCGCTGTGGGTCACCGGCGAATACCTGTCGGTGCCGGCCTCGGTCGGCTTTATCGCGCTGCTCGGCATTACTGTGTTGAACGGCATTGTGCTCGTGAGCTACTTCAACCAGTTGCGGGCCGAGGGCATGTCCTTGGCCGAGGTCGTGATGCAAGGCGCGCGCCGGCGCCTGCGGCCGGTGATGATGACCGCCTCGATCACCGCCTTCGGCCTGCTGCCGCTGCTGTTTGCCAGCGGCCCGGGTTCGGAAATCCAGCGCCCGTTGGCGATCGTGGTGATCGGCGGCCTGATCACGGCCACCGCACTGACGCTGATGCTGCTGCCCATCCTCTACATGCGCTTCGCTTTTGCGAAGCAGGAGACTAGCAATGACTGAGCTTTGCCTGACCATAGTGTGTCCGCCCGCGTTCGAAGAGCGGGTGCTCGACACGCTGTTGATGACGCCCCAGGTCGCCTTCTTCACCAGCACCCGGGCCGCCGCGCATGGGCTGTCCCATGCGCAGATGAGCGCGACCGAACAAGTGATGGGCATGGCCGCCATGACCGAAATCAAGGCGCTGCTGACGCGTGCCGACTGCGAGGCGCTGCTGCGCTTTCTGAAAGAAAAATTTTCCGGATTCGGTCTGAAGTATTGGCTGATTCCGGTCATCGAAGCGGGAGAGTTCGCATGAGATACTGGATATTGATCGCCCTTGTGGCCGGCGTGGCACAGGCGGCAACGCTTCCGGCAACGCCGGGCCTGCTGCCAACCGAGGTGGTGCGCCCGCTGATCGATCTCGATCCGGAAGTGGCGGCCGCGCGCGCCAACCGCGAGGCAGCGCAGCAGGATGCGGCCCTGGCAAAGGGTTCGCCCTATGAGTGGAGCGCCAAGCTCAGCGCCCAGCGCCGCACGCTCGAGGCCGGGCCGCGCTACCAGGAATGGAACGCCGGCCTGGAACGCGGCCTGCGCCTGCCGGGCAAGGCAGCGGCAGACCGCAAGCTCGGACAGGCCATGCTGGAGGAGGGCGACGCGCGCTACGGCGAGGCGCGTCACGAAACGGCGCGCGAACTGCTGGCACTGTGGCTCGATTGGGCCAGCGCGGAACAGGCACACTTGCTGGCGCGCGCCAACTTTCAGGCCGCGCAGGAAGACTTCGGCATCGTCGAAAAGCGGGTCAGGGCGGGCGACGCGGCCAGGCTCGACGCCGGCGTGGCACGCTCGGATTACAATGAGCAGCAGCGCGCGGCCAATGATGCCAAGACGGCCGCGAATGTGGCATGGGCGCACTTGCACGCGCGCTTCCCGGGTTTGCCGAGGCAATATTCGGACTTGCCCCTGGCCGCGCCGGTTAGCGGGGATGCCGCCTTCTGGCGTGAGCGCATTTCGAGCCAGAGCGACGAGCTGAAAGTGAGCGAGGCGCTGCGGGCGAAGGCACAGGCGCACGGAGAACGGGCACGGGCAGAGCGCTGGCCCGACCCGACGCTGGGCCTGTTCACCGCCTCGGAAGTCGGAGGCCGCGAGCGCCTGACCGGCGTCACGCTCAGCATCCCAATTCCGGGCGCGCTGCGCAGCGGCCGTGCCACCCGGGCGGTGCATGCGGCCGAAGCATCGCGCCACGAAGCCGAGCTCGTCAAGCGCGCGATTGACGCGCGCATTGGCGCCACGCTCGCCAGTGCGCAGGGTGCTTACGACAGCTGGCAAAGCGCCGAGTCGGGTGCGGCTGCAATGGGCGACAATGCCCGCCTGATGCAGCGCGCCTACACCCTGGGTGAGGCGGATCTGCATTCGCTTCTCATGGCAAGGCGGCAAGCAACAATGGTTGCGCATAGCGCGCTGGCAGCCAAGACGGCAGCGGCACGCGCCTACTACTCGCTGCTGGTCGACGCCCACCTGGTGTGGGACATGGATCATGAATAAGCTTGCTGCAACCAGTGTGAAACCACGTTATCGTCAGGCTAGTTATATGAAAAAAAACCGGCAGATTCGTCTGTCGGGCTTTTTTTCGCCCCGGGATTCGTCGCCCCCGACGATAACGTGGGCGCTCGCTACGGTCACGCGATCGCCTAATTTTGATTGCTTGGCGGTTTCTTGCGCAACACCGGCTAGAATACCTGCATGCGCATTCTGATCATCGAAGACAACCCCGACATCCAGGCCAACCTGTACGGCTTCCTCGAGCCGAAGGGTCATGTGCTCGACTCGGCCTCGAACGGTTATGCCGGCCTGGCCCTTGCGGCGCAGAACAACTACGATGTCGTCGTCCTCGATATCATGCTGCCTGGGCTAAGCGGTATCGAAGTGTGCCAGAAGCTGCGCAGCGAATTGAAAAATCCTGTCCCGGTGCTGATGCTCACGGCGCGCGACACCTTGCAGGACAAGGTCGACGGCTTCGAGAGCGGCGCCGACGATTACCTGGTAAAGCCATTCTCGCTGGTCGAACTCGAAGTGCGCCTGAAGGCGCTGGTCCGGCGTGCGAGCGGAAACAACGCCGCGAGCACCTTGTTGCGCGTGGGCGAGCTGACCTTCGATACCGACACCTATCAGGCCACCCGCAACGGCCAGCTGCTTGCACTGACCAAGACCGGATACACGATCTTGAAATGCATGATGCGCGAGGCACCCAAGGTGGTCCCGCGCGAGACGCTCGAACATGAAGTCTGGGGTGACGACAGGCCCGACAGCGATGCCCTGCGCACCCACATTCACGCCTTGCGCCAGGCGCTCGACAAACCTTTCGCATTTCCTATGCTGCGCACCGTTCCGGGACTCGGCTTTAAACTGGTAAGCCAGAATGACCCGTCCTGATTCGCTGCGCCGCCGTATTATCGGCGCCTTCCTGCTGTTCGCTTTCGGCTCTTCGCTGCTGTTTGCCGTGGTCGTGACGGTGGCGATCGAAGGGATCGAGGCCCATCTGGTCGACAACCGTCTCAAGGATATTGCGGAATGGGCATCGCCACGTCATTCCGGCAATCTTCCCGTTGAAATGCCATCGGGAATGAGCTTTCATCATGGTGATTCGATTCCCACCTCCTTGCGCGGGCTGCCACCGGGCGTCCAGGACGTCACGGTGGACGGGGTTGGCCTGCACGTGCTGACCGGCAAGGATGCGGCGGGCGACTACGTGGTGGTCGACCACGAAAGCGACTATGACAAAGTTGAACTGGTGGTCTATTCGCTGTTCGGGCTCGCCTTCCTCGGTTTCCTGGTGCTTTCGATGTTCCTCGGCGGCTTCGTCGCGCGTCACTTCGTTACGCCGATCACCACGCTGGCCGCTGCGGTGGAGGACGGTACTTCCGACTTGCCGCTGCTCGACAGCAAGGACGAACTCGGCGTGCTGGCGCGCGCATTCGCCGCGCATACGCGTGAGCTGAGGCAGGTTCTCGAGCGCGAACGCTGCTTTACGGGCGACGTCAGCCACGAGTTGCGCACGCCGCTGACGGTGATCATGGGCGCCGCCGAAATCCTGATGGAGCAAAGCGTCGGCCAGCCTGCTCAGTACGCGCCGGCGCAACGCATATTCAGGGCGGCGAAGGAAGCCGGGGAGTGCGTCAACGTGCTGTTGCTGCTCGCGCGTTCGCCCGAACTGATCGAACTGCCGGCGCTGTCGATCGGCACCGTCGCCGCCGGCGAAGTCGAGCGTTACCGGCACCTGGTCGCCGGCAAGCCAGTGACATTGAGCTATGCGGGCGGCGGCGACTTCACCGTGCACGGCTCGCCCGAATTGTGCGCGACGGCGATTGGCAACCTGATCAAGAATGCCTGCCTGTACACCGAGCGCGGTTCGGTCGTGGTGCGCCTGACGCGGCGCTCGGTGGTGGTGGAGGACACCGGCCCCGGTCTGCCTGAAGCGGTGCGCGCGACGCTCGCGAACGAAATGCCGCCTGCCGCACCGGCCGGCTCTGGCGGAACCGGACTCGGACTGGCGCTGGTCGGACGGATCTGCGAATATCTGGGCGCCACCCTCACGCTGGAAAGCCGCGCGGACGGCGGCAGCCTATTCGAAATAGATTTCCCTGCTGGCTTAACAAAATCCTGACGCTTCCTTGACGCCAACTTGATTTTCCCGAGGGTATTCTAAAGGCCGCGTGCAGCCATGAGGGCTGCGCCGATCTTGTTGGGATCCCCCGGTGAAAATAATCTCCCCCAAGCGTATCGATGCGCCCGTTCTAACGCTGTTGGTATCGGCATTCCTGCTCGCCGTGTACAACCTGCGCTTCTGGCAGACCTTCGTCGACGCGACCGGCGGACTCAGCTTTGGCAATATCCCCCTGCATCTCGGAACCTTCCTGCTGCTTGTGCTCGTATATAACGGCTTCCTGACGCTGGTCAATTTTCGGTTCGTCATCAAGCCGGTCCTGATCACGCTGTTGCTGGTGACCTCGACCACCAGCTATTTCATGAGCCAGTACGGCATCCAGATCGACAAGTCGATGGTTCAGAACCTGCTCGAAACCAATGTGTACGAGGCGCGCGAACTGCTGAACTGGAAACTGGTCCTGACGGTGCTCGTGCTCGGGATCGGGCCATCGCTTGCGATCGCGTACGCAAAACTCAACTATCCGAGCGTACGGCGTGGTTTTGCGCTCAAAGCCGGGACGCTGGCCGCGTCCGTGGTGGTGGTGGCCATCCTGCTGCTGGTGTTTTTCAAAAGCCTCGCGCCCGCCGTGCGCGAACACCGCGAACTGCGCTACCTGCTTACACCCACCAATTACATCCAGGCCGTGCATGGCTACCTGAAACAGGCGTGGAGCCGCCCGCTGGTGGTCGCGCCCTTGGGGACCGACGCCATCAAAGGCAAGCAGTGGGCGGGCCAGCCGCGCCGTACCGTGACCGTGATTGTCGTCGGCGAGACCGCACGCGCCCAGAATTTTTCTTTGAACGGCTACGGACCTAATACCAATCCCCTGTTGTCAAAGCAGGAGGATCTCATCAATTTTACTAGTGTGGAGTCGTGCGGAACCGCAACTGCGGTGTCTGTGCCCTGCGTGTTCTCGGCGCTTGGACGCGAACATTATTCCGATACCAAGGCACGCAGCCAGCAGGGCCTGCTCGACGTGATCGCGCATGCCGGCTTCGGAGTGCTGTGGCGCGACAATAACTCCGGATGCAAAGGCGTTTGCGACCGGGTCCAGTACGAAGACATGTCGCTGCCGGTGCGCGGCGACCCACTGTGTGTTGGCGATGAATGCTACGACGAACGGCTGCTCAATCAGTTGCCTGCCATGATAAGCAAGGCGACCAAGGACCTGGTTATCGTGCTGCACCAGAAGGGCAGCCACGGGCCGGCCTACTGGAAGCGCTACCCGGCCGGGTTCAGGCATTTCGGGCCGGAGTGCCAGACCAACGAGCTCGATAAATGTTCTAGGGAATCGATCGTCGCCGCCTACGACAATTCGATCCTGTACACGGATTACTTCTTGAACAAGACCATCGATTTGTTAAAGCGTAGCGGTGAGGAAGACCAGGTCGACACATCCATGCTGTATTTTTCGGACCACGGAGAATCCTTGGGAGAGCAGAATATGTACCTGCATGGCGCGCCGTACATCATTTCCCCTTCCGAGCAGCGGCATGTGCCGTTCATGCTGTGGCTGTCCAAGGGATTCCGTTCGCGCTTCGCGATCGACTACAAGTGCCTGGCCGCGCGCAGCGGCCAGGTGTTCTCGCACGACAATGTGTTCCATTCCGTCCTGGGCATGCTGAACATCAATACAGCGGTGTACAACCCCGCGCTCGACCTGTTCCATGCGTGTACCTATGGCCGCTGACCGCACTGCCGCCCGTGCCGCAGCGCCAGTCGTGCTGCTCCTGCTGCTGGTGCCGCTCCTGCTGTTGTGGCTCGGCGCACGCACCGATTTCGACCTGCGGCTGGCGGACGCCATGTTCGACCCGATCACGCACAGCTTTCCGTGGCGCCACGCCTGGCTCACCGAACGTCTCGGCCATGGCCTGCTGAAATACCTGCTGGTATGCATGGGCGCGCTCGTTGTGCTCGCCTGCGCGTGGGACTGGTACCGGCCCGGCCGCTGGCCGCAGTGGTGGCGTCTGCGCCTGCGCGTGCTCGCGCTGTCCGCGCTGCTGGTTCCGCTGGCCGTGAGCCTGCTCAAGCAGGCCAGCTATTCGCATTGTCCGTGGGATCTGCAACGCTATGGCGGCGCCCAGCCATACCTGCGCTTGCTCGACGCCGTGCCGATCGGTACTCCTGCCGGACATTGCCTGCCCGCCGGGCATGCCTCGACCGCCTTATGGCTGGTGGCGCTGGCCGTGTTCTGGCTGCCGCACAGGCCGCGCATGGCAGCCGTGGTGGCGTTCTCGATGCTCCTGCTCGGCTTCGTTACCGGCTGGATGCAGCAACTGCGCGGCGCGCATTTTCTCAGCCACACGCTATGGTCGATGTGGCTGGCATGCGTGATTGTCGCGGCCTTGTATGCCGCGATCGTGCGCCCGCGCTAGCTGCTACGCCACGCCCCACAGCACGTCGTGCCCGCCGTCCCTGGCGGCGCGCAGCATCTCGAGCAGGGGATAGGCGCGGGTGGCAAAGCTCACCACTTCCATCCCTTCGTGCTCGGCGTCATCGCCGACATCGCCATGATGGGCGTGCACATCGCGCTTGACCTCTTCGGACACCGGATGCTGGCGGCTTTCCGCGATCTCTTTTTCAAGCGTCGCCACCGCCGGCCCGGCCTCGGCCGCGGTAATGACACCTCGGTCAAGGTCCTTGTGGAACAGGTCCAGGATACGCTTGGCGTGCTCCTTGTACATCACTACCTCGGCGGCCGCCTTGGATCTAAATGTAATTAACATAGGAACTTTCCGGTTGTGTGATTCAGTTGAAACGAAAACGCGCGTCACGTCATGTGTGCGCGTAATCCCATGCTACCCCCAGAATGATCATCATGGCAACGCCGACGAACGGAATCAGGAGTGGCCTGTTGCCGGCCGGGCACGGCTGAACAGGAACTGGGCGAGCGCCGCCGCCTGCAGTACGATGAGGATCGCCAGCGCCGCCCGGAATGCCCCGCTTGCCGTCGCCCCATGCAGCTTGAACGCATCGGTCAGCAAGCCCATGCCCCACTGCGCCACCGAGGCGCCGATAAACAGTTGCAGGTTGTAGGCGGTGTTGGCGCGTCCCGCGAGCGAGGCGGGAAAGGCCAGCGCGACTTGCGACTGCACCAGCGTGGTTACCGGCACACACATGGCCAGCAAGAGCCACAGCAGCCAGGCGTGTTCGGAACTGGTCAGCAGCATCGCCACTTGCGCCAGCACGATGCCGCTGACCCCGATTCCGATCAGCCGGTGCGCGTTCAGGCCGCGTGACACCAGGCGCGGCCCGGCCCATCCGAGCGCAAGGTAAGACAGCATCAGTACGAGATTGAGCGCGAACAGGATCTGGCCGGCTTGCTGCGGGGTCTTGCCCAGCACGGTCGTCATCCAGGGACCGGCCCACAAGGTTTGCAGCGCCAGGAAGATGCCGTGGATGACCAGGCCAAGAAAGCCCATGCGCCAGAAATAGGCGCTGCCGAATATGCTCCGGTAGCCTGCGTCGTTCTCCGGTGCGGCCGCCGCCAGCGAGCGCTCGCCGGCGAAACGACGTTCGACATCCCTGAGAAGGAAAAAAATCGCCGCCGCCGCCAGCAAGATGAGCGCGGCAATAATCCAGAACACACCGCGCCAGCCGATCAGCGGCAGCGCCATGCTTACCGGCACCGTGGCCGTCAGTGCGCCAGCGGTGCCTGCCACCAGCATCCAGCTGGCCAGCTGGCTTTGCCGCTCGGGCGCGAACCATTGACGGTAAGCCTTGAACGCGCCCATCAGGCAGGCCGACACCCCGGCGCCGATCAGCGCGCGTCCTATCCACAAGCCGGTCAGCGAGGTGCTGGTCGCGAACACGACCGCGCCAAGGGCCGCCACCAGCAGCAGTGCCGACTCGGTGCGGCGCGCGCCGTATTTGTCGAGCCAGATCCCGAGCGGCAATTGGACGCTGGCGAAACTGACGAAGTAGGCCGAGGACAACAGCCCCAGGTCGGAATTCGACAGCCCGACGTCGGCAAGCAGCGACGGCGCGATGACGGCATTGATCGAACGCAGCGCGTAGGACAGCAGATAGCCCAGCGCGAAACACAGGAATACTCTGGCGGCGAGTGCACCGCGTAAGGTGGCTCCCATCGGATCAGATCAGCTTGAAGGACGAAATGAACATGTCGACCTGTTCAGGCTCGACCGCTTTTTCCTTGCCCATCACGATGACCTGGTAGAAGCGCTTGTCGCGCGCTTCGAAATGCCCGATCAGCCGCATCGGCACGCCGTTCTGCACGCCGGTCGCCTCGATGTCGATGGTCGAGCTCTGGGTGGTCCCGCCGGGGCCGGCGGCCGCTGCGCTGGCAGCGGCTTCCTTCGTGACGGTCGCGCCGATATTGCGCACCAGCGCTATTTTCATCGCTTCCAGCGCCGCTTGCGCCTGTGCAACATCGGGCGCCTGCGCGCTGCCGACGGCGAAAGTGGTGCCATCGACGCGCGCCGCCGTCATCGTCATGTCGACCGTCATGCCGTTCAGGTCGACGCTGCGGGTGTGGCTGTCAGGCTTATCGGGAAACATGACACGGAACGGGGCATCCGGGCTGCTGTATTCGCGCCAGTTATATTTGGGGCTGCACCCGGCCAGCATGACGCCGGCCAGGACGGAGATCAGGATCGTTGAGATTGAAATTTGTCGCATGCATGGATGGTAGCAGGACAGGGCAGGCTGCGCCAAATGCAATGCATCAGCCTGCAAGCAGCGCCGGAAGACAAGCGGCGCCCAGATGCGCGAAAACCGTATGCACCTGGACGCCGTCGGCTCCGGCTTCGACCGCGGCGCGTATGTCGGCCGCGCAGCGAATGCCGCCCACCGCCCGCAGTGCCGCCTTGCCGCGCAGGCGAGCGGCGAGCATGTGCAAGCGGTCGAGGCGTTCCGGGCCATCGGGCAGGACGGCCGTGATCGCATCGAAGCCGGCGTCGGCAGCTGCTTCGGCCACCGACAGGCGCAAGGCGCCGGCTGCCCCCAGCGGGAGCTTGAGCGCAAGAGCGACGCGGGCGCCGCCGCGGCGCTCGCGCTCGGCGGCGATGGCGCCAAAGGTGTGCGCAAGCAGCGGCAGGTGTTCGGCGGCCAGCAGCGGCGCGTAGGCCCGCGCGCTCAAATTGAAACTGAGGTAATCGCAGGCGCCCCAGGCCAGTTCGAGACCCGCCAGCCACTCGGCGGGCAGGGCGGCGGTCGGCGCGCCACTGCCCATCCCGATGCCGATGCCGATGCGGGCAGCCCGGGGGGCGCGCGGGGCAAGCCGCGCCAGGCGCGCCGCGAGCGCCGCCACGCCGGGATTGCCGCCTTCCGGCAGTGGCGTGACGGTGCCGAATTCGACCGCGCCGAAACCGGCGCCAAGCAGTTCGGCCGCACGCAAGCCGTCCTTGTCGATGCCACCGGCCAGTCCCGGCCGGATCAAGGGCGAAGATGCACTCATCCGTGCCGCCGTGCGAAGCCAGCCATGAAGCCGGCCAGCGCGGCGGCGCCCGCTTCGGGCATGGCGTTGTAGAGGCTCGCGCGCAGCCCGCCAACGTGGGGATGGCCACGCAAGTTGGCCAGGCCGTCGGCCTCGGCCTCGGCGAGAAAGCGCGCGGTCAGGGCGTCGTCCGCCAGGTGAAAGCGCAGGTTGGTGTTCGAACGGTGAGCGGGCGCCACCGGCGCCACATAGAAACCGTCGCTGGCGGCGACGGCGTCGTAGACTAGCGTGGCTTTGCGGCGGTTGGCGGCAGCCATGGCCGGCAAGGCGCCGCTGTCGGCGATCCAGTCGAACATCATCGCCGCAAGATGGATCGCCAGCGTGGGCGGGGTGTTGACGAAACTGTCCTGCTCGGCCTGCAGCCGGTAGCAGAAGGGCGAAGGCGCGAGCGCGGCCGGGCGTTGCAGCAGATCCTCGCGCACGATGACCACCGTGAGGCCGGCGACGCCGATATTTTTCTGTGCGCTGGCGTAGATCAGGCCGAACTTCGACACGTCCAGCGGCGCGGCCAGAAAACACGAACTGGCGTCGGCCACCAGCGGCACCGGACCGGTGTCGGGCCATTCCGGGTAGGCGATGCCGTCGACCGTTTCGTTGGCGGTGATGTGGCAATACGCGCTGCCCGGCGGCACGCGCCATTGCCCGCCTTCGGGCGCAGAAAGCGCCGTTGCGCCGGCATGGCGCGCCACCACGGTCACTTCGGCATAACGCCCGGCCTCGTCAATTGCGCGCCGCGACCAGTAGCCCGAGTCGGCACAGGCGATGCGCGCCAGGCCGCGCGCGCGGTCGAGCAGGTTCAATGGCACCGCCGAGAACTGGTGCATGGCGCCGCCGGCGAGGAACAACACCCGGTAGTTGCCGGGCACCCCGAGCAGGCGCACCAGGCGCTGGCGCGCGCCCGCCAGCACCTCGCGAAAGGACGCTCCGGTGAAAGGACGTTCGAGCGCCGAGGCGCCGTCGGCACCACGGGCAAACAGCACTTCGCCGGCGCGCGCCAGTACTGTGTCCGGCAGCCGCGCCGGGCCGGAGGAAAAATTCCACAGCGCTCGCGCGCCCGCACCGGAATCGGACCTCATCGCACCAGCATGCCGCCGTGAGCGCCGGCCGCCATGAAGAACAACAGCGGAACCGACAGCATGGTGTTGGTGCGCGAAGACAAATGAGTGATGCGCGAGCAGCGCAGGCGCTCTTCCAGCGTGGCAGGCTTGAGCCCGAGCACCTTCTGCTGGTGCGGCCACAGCACCAGCCAGACATTGGCCATCATCAGCGTGCCGATATACATGCCGACCCCGATCGGCGCCAGGGCGCCGTCGAGTGCAAGTGCGCCCGGCAGCGAACCGCGCCGCCACAACATCAGCGTGCCCGCGCTCCAGGCCACCACCGAGGCCCAGCGAAAGAAGCCATGCTCGCGGTTCAGTAGCGCCTGGAAGCGCGCACTCTGGTCGTTGCCAAGGTCCGCGCCGGTGAGCGGACGCCAGCTCGGGCGCTGGATCACGCTCGAATAATTGTGACCGACCCAGATGATGCCAGCGATGAAATGGGTCCAGCGCAGCAGCAGGTCGAAGGCGAAGCCGTCCATGATGTGCGCCTCAGGCGAGCAGCCGCACCAGGGCGGCCAGCGCCCCGGTCAGCAACAGGCCAAGCAGCACGGTGCCGGCCGCGGTGTCGTAGGGATGGCCCATTTAATCCTCGATGAAGGCGGTGGAGACGGCGGCGGCGCTGCGTTTGACCAGCGGCTTTCGAAAACGCAGCGGGCGCGTGACCTCGACCGTGGCAGATTGCACCACATGGTGATGCGGCGAGAGGCTGCAGGCCGGATCGGTATTGCCGGCATCGCCGGTGAGCAGGAGCGCCTGGCAGCGGCAGCCGCCGAAATCCTTCTCCTTGTCGGCGCACGAGCTGCACGGCTCTGGCAACCAGTCGAGCCCGCGGTATTTGCGAAACAGCGGCGACTCATGCCACAGCCAGGCCAGCGGCTTGTCGCGCACCGATTCGAACTCCAGTCCCGGGATCACGCGCGCTTCCTGGCAAGGCATGGCCACCCCGTCAGGGGCGATGGTCAGGTGAATCGCGCCCCAGCCGTTCATGCAGGCCTTTGGCCGGCCCTCGTAGTAATCGGGAATGACGAAATAGATCGTCATCGCCTTGCCCACCTTCTCGCGCCAGCGGATGACGGTCGCTTCGGCCGCGCGCACCTCGGCCAGGGTCGGCATCAGTTCGTCGCGGTTGAGCAGGGCCCAGTTGTAATACTGGAGGTTGGCGAATTCGATGTACTCGACGCCCATGCCGTACGCGTATTCGCACATGGCGTCGATCTCGCCGATGTTCTGCTTCGAAATCGGCATGTTCAGCACCATCGGAAAACCGTGCGACTTGATCAGGCGCGCCGCCTCGAGCTTGATCTCATGCACCTTGGCGCCGACCAGTTCATTGGTGAGTGCGGGAGTGATGGCCTGCAAGGAAAGCTGTACCTGCTTGAGGCCCGCCCTTTTCAGCGCGGTCATGCGCACCTCGTTGAGCCCGACCCCGGACGTAATGAGGTTGGTGTATAAACCGAGATCATTGGCGTAGGCCACAAGCTCTTCCAGGTCATCGCGCAGCAAGGGTTCGCCGCCGGTAAAGCCCAGCTGCAGCGATCCCAGTTCGCGCCCTTCGCGCAACACGCGTTTCCATTCGTCGGTGGACAGCTCGCGCTCGGCGTAGTCCTTGAAATTGAGAGGGTTGTTACACCAGGGGCACTTCAACGGACAGCGGTAGGTCAGCTCGAGTGTCAGCCACAGTGGCTTGCCCTGGCCATCGAGGCTGATTCCTTGCGATTCTTTTGGCATTTTCTTGTCTCCATTGCGCAGGTGGGAAAGGTCCTGGCTCTTGAGACATTGTCGGCGGGCGCGGGAAACGGCGCGCCCTGATCGGGTGGAGCGGGAGATCGGGTTTTCCTGCAGCGCGCTCTCGCGATTTTCTGGAGGCGGCCCGTGCCTCAGGCCTCCATCAGGCCGCAGCGCATGGCGATGAGGGCCAGTTCGGCCGCGTTGCCGGCATTGAGCTTTTGCTTGATGTGGTACAGATGGGTGCCGACGGTGCTCGCGCTGACATGGAAGTCGTGCGCCACCTCGTTCACCGAGCGCCCCTGCGCCAGCTGCAGGAAAACCGTGAATTCCTTGTCGGTCAGCGCGTCGGCCGGGTGCGCGCTACCCGAGATCTGCGCCAGCGCCACCTGCTGCGCCAGCTCAGGGTCGAGGTAACGCTGGTCGCGCGCGACCGCGCGCACGGCCCGGATAAACTCGTCCGGCAGGCAGCGCTTGGACAGGTAGCCGATGGCGCCCGCCTTGAGCGCGCGCACCGGAATCACCGCGTCCTGGTGCGCCGACAGCATCAGCACCCGCGCCTGCGGGTGGCGCGCGCGCAGGCGCTCGAGCGCAGCCAGTCCGCCGATGCCCGGCATCGAGACATCCATCACCAGCACGTCGGGGACGACTTCGGCGTACAGGCGCAGCGCCTCCTCGCCGCTGTTTGCCTCGGCCAGCACGCGCGCGCCCGCGCCTTCGAGCAGCAGGCGAAAGCCCATGCGCACGATGGCATGGTCGTCGGCCAGCAGGATATCAAGACCGGCAAGGGATGTGTTCATCGGGTTTGCTCCATTGGAATGAGGATGGGCGCCGGCAGGCGCACGCACAAGCGCATGCCGCCGCTCCCGGCGCTATCGATATCGAGCTGGCCGTCCAGCGCCGCGACGCGTTCGCGCATGCCAGCCAGGCCAAGGCCGCTGCCAGGAGCCGAGGATGGAGCTGCAAGGCCGCGGCCATTGTCCGCAAGAACCAGTTCGAGCCAGCTGTCCGGTCCGCACTGAAGCCGCCGCAGCGCGACCTCGACCCGGCTCGCGGCCGCATGGCGCGCGACGTTGGTCAGCCCTTCCTGCACGATGCGTAATACGGACTGGACCAGTTGCGCGCCGAGCGGCGCCGCTCCGGCTGCGAGCGTGACCTCCAGTTTGATATCCGGATAATGCTGCTGCCAGCGCTGCAGGTAGCGCCGCAGCGTCTCGTCCGCGCCAAGGTCGTCGTTGCTGCCATTCGCCCGCAGATGCTGCAAGATGGCGCGCACGCCATCCTGCATCTGGCCGGTGACCGCGACGATGCTCTGGGCATGCGCGTGCAGCGGCAGTTGCGGTTGCGTGCGCTGGGCGATCGCGCCGGCCAGGGCGCGCACGGCGGTAATGCCCTGCGCTAGTTCATCGTGCAGTTCGCGCGCGATGGTGCGCCGTTCGGCTTCGATCCCGTCCTGCAGGCGCGCGCTCAGTTCGCGGTCGCTCTCGAGCCGCACGTTCTCGTTCACGGCCTGCACCAGGCGGTCGGCCATGCCGTTGAAGGCAGTGGCCAGGCGGCCCAGTTGCGGCTCCGGGAACACTGGCAGGCGGATGTCGAAACATCCATGCCCGGTGCGGTCGAGCGCGGCCAGGAACTGGCCAAGTGGACGCAGCGCGCGGCCCAAGGCGTGGCGTGCGGCAAAGAACAGCGCCGCCAGCAGGACCGCGGCCCAACCAGCCATCGCACACAGGTCGTCCCACGCGTCGAGGGCGGCGCGCGAGGCATCCGGGTGCAGCACCAGCGTCAGCTCGCCGGCTTCGATGCGGCGCGTTGCGAGCGGAGACTCGACCAATGCGCCGAACCAGGCGGGCGCAGTACGGCCGGCCTTGTAGGTCGATTGCGGCGACAGGTAACGCTGCCGGCCAGCGCTGTCGAGCACTTCAAGGGCGTTGGCGCGAATCCGGCCGACAGCCTGGAGCTGCATGAGCAGCCGATCGCTGTTCACTTCCAGCGGACGGGCGTGCAGTTCGCCGGCGGCCACGCCAAGCCACTGCGACGCGACCCGGGTGGCCGCTTCCACTTCCTCATGGATCGAAGCGCGCGTCTGTGTCAGCCACAGGCCGCCCAAGGCCAGCACCAGCACGCCGGCAAGCGCCGTCAGCACCAGGCTGATACGGGTGTGCAGGCTCCATCGGTCGAGTTTCAGCATGCGGCGGTGCGGTTTCATTGTTGTCCTCTGTCTGGGTGGCGGGCCATTCGTGGAAATGGGGGCGCGAGCTATGCTCCGCAAACGCCGTGCCAGCCATTGGCCAGGCTGCAAGCGGGGCGATTTTCCAGGAGGGGGGAGGCGCGTAGCCCGGCGACCGGGCGTCAGGCGGGAAGTTCAACTGGCGCGGGGGCCGATGCGCGACGACGGGCAGCGGTCCGTTTTTTGAACATGGTGCAGCGCACACTGTTCATAAATGGGGCAGGTGACGCGGCGCGCAATTGCGCAGGAAGCCCTGGCGGCGGCGCCGCCAGGGAGCGGGCCTCAGCAGCGCAGCCAGCCTTTGTCGCAGGCGACGTCGATGAAGGCGCGCGCGCTGACGGCGAGGTCGGCGTCGGGGTCGACAAAGGCCGACTGCAGGTCGGTAATGATGTCCATGACGCTGGCTTGGCCGTCGCAGCGTTTCAGGACTTCACCGGCCGAAGGGTTCAGTTTGATCAGACCCTCCGGGTAGAGCAGGATGTAAGCGTCCTGGCTGGCTTCCCAGCGGAACATGAAGTGCGGCGCCAGTTGGGGGCGGGCGTCGTCGAGAACGGCGGTCGTCGTCATCGTGTGGTCAAGGCAGGCGGTGCCGGGCGCAAGGAGATTGCATTCGCCCGGCAGCCGACTAGCGCACGTAGACGTAGGCGGTCACTTCGAAGCCGAGACGGATTTCGCAGTAGGCAGGGGTGTTCCAGGTCATGACAGTCTCCTTTGTTTTGGAATGGCGAAATGCCATTCCTTGCTGGATTATCCGGACCGGGTCGGCAGCGCGCGAGGGTGGTTTCGCCAAAGGAGACTCATGAAAATCATGAACGGCGCGCGGGTTCGCTTGGAGCTTGCCTGGCCAAGGCTCGCGCAGCGCTTTCACTCTCTACCGTATATCTACAGAAACCGGCAGTTGGGACGTTGGACTCAAGCAGAAATCGCGAAATCGAGACTCGAAATTACAATAGTTAACGTCGTCCTCGCGAACGCGGGGACCCTAGTTCGATCCATAGTCACGGACTATTTTAAAAACTTGGGTTTTCCGCCTGCCCGGGAGGTCAGTTTCGCCAATGGCGAAACGACGTGTAAATGTCAACGAACTCAGGAGATCTGAAAAATCACAATCTTCGAACCAGTCGAATGCCCCAGAACCGATCAATTAACGACGTAGCGCAAGGCTTAATTCAAGCATTGCGATGACTCTGTCCATTCGCTGCGTCATGCAGAATGCCGAAAGATTTATTGAACAGCCTTGATGTCGGCTGGTGAGACAGCATCGGAAACGCGTTGATCCATTGGAGTTCCTGTGACGATAAATGAGCAGGTATGTGAAGAATGCATCCCAACCTAACGCTCGCGCAGAGCGCGCCGGAACTGGATCGCTTCGGCCACATGCTGCGTGCCGACGCAAGTTGCGCCGGCAAGGTCGGCGATGGTGCGCGCCACTTTCAGGACGCGATGATAGGCGCGCGCCGACCAGTGCAGGCGCAGCATGGACGCGCGCAGCAGCTTCTCGCCGCTCGAATCGAGCCGGCAGTGGCGGTCGATCTCGCGCGTTGTCAGGCGCTGGTTGGCCTTTCCCTGGCGTGCCAGCTGCAGTTCGAAAGCCTGCGCCACGCGCGCGGCGATCGCTTCGCTCGATTCGCCATCGGCATCCGCGCTCAGTGTGTGGGGCGCCATCGCCGCCACTTCAATCTGCATATCGATGCGATCGAGCAGTGGCCCGGAAATGCGGCCCTGGTAACGTAACACCGCCTCTGGGGTGCAGTGGCATTTTCCGGAAGGCTGGCCAAGGTAGCCGCAGGGGCAGGGATTCATCGCCGCGATCAGCTGGAAGCGCGCCGGAAAATCGGCCTGCTGCGCCGCGCGCGAAATCGTGATGCGGCCCGACTCGAGCGGCTGGCGCAGCACTTCGAGCACGCGCCTGTCGAATTCAGGCAGCTCGTCAAGAAACAGCACGCCGCAGTGCGCGAGCGAGATTTCGCCCGGGCGCGGTACATGGCCGCCCCCGACCAGCGCCACCCCCGAGGTGGTGTGGTGCGGGCTGCGAAAGGGACGCGTCTTCCAGTCGGCGACGGAAAAACCGCCGGTGAGCGAGCGCACCGCGGCCGACTCCAGCGCCTCCTCGTCGCTCATGGGCGGCAGCAGGCCGGCAAAGCGCGCCGCCAGCATGGTCTTGCCGGCGCCGGGCGGGCCCACCAGCAGCACGCTGTGCGCCCCGGCCGCCGCCACCTCCAGCGCGCGCTTTGCCTGCAACTGCCCCTTCACGTCGGAAAAATCGGGATAGTCGGGTGCGCGCACCTGTTGCCGGCTGCGGTAACGTTCAAGGCCTGCCTCATCATGGATGGCGGCAAAATGGGAACACACCTGCAGCAGCGACGCGGCCGGATAGATGGCAGCATCGGCCACCAGCGCCGCCTCGGCTGCATTGTCCTCGGGCAGGATGAAGGCGCGCGGCGCGCCGTCCGTGCTGCGGTGCATTGCGAACGTCATCGCGAGCGCACCGCGGATCGGGCGCAGCCGGCCCGAGAGCGACAGCTCGCCGGCGAATTCGTAGCGGTGCAACTGGTCGCCGGGGATCTGGTCGGAAGCGGCGAGGATGCCAAGCGCGATCGGCAGGTCGAAGCGCCCCGATTCCTTCGGCAGGTCGGCCGGCGCCAGGTTGATGGTGATGCGCTTGGCGGGAATCTGGAAGCCGGCGTTCAGGAGCGCGGCGCGCACCCGGTCCTTCGATTCGCGCACTTCGGCATCTGGCAAGCCGACGATGGTAAAAGACGGCAGGCCATTGGCCAGATGAACCTCGACACTGACCGATAGCGCGTCCATGCCGGACAGGGCCCGGCTATGCAAGACCGCAATGCTCATCATTCCCCTCGCTAACGTTTTGTGAGCGAACGGAGCGGTAGCCAAGCTTCACCGCCCGCCAACATGGGTTCGCCTTTCCAGGCAGCCAAGACTGCAGAATCGTGCTCAATCGGCAGGTATGCCTGATCGTAGAAGGTCTGGCGGCGGCGTCATTGCGCGCCACCAAAGGTGCCTGCGTGCTGCGCAAGTTTCAGTGTCCAGGCGTCATCATCAGGTCACATTGGCTTGGCAGAGTAGGGTTTTCCAACCAGTCTGGACGGACACGATGAATCACAAGAATTTCTTCCGGGCGGCAGTCGGCGCAGCGGCCGCCGTTCTGTTCGCAGGGTGCAGCAGTAATGACGCCGCCGAAGCGCTGCCGGCGCCCCCCAGGAACGTCATCTTTTTCCTCGGGGACGGCATGGGGCTGACCACCCTGACGGCCGCGCGCATCTACGCCGTTGGCGAGGACGGCGAGCTGACCATCGACACCCTTCCCGAAACAGCCTTCGTCAAAACCTTCTCCAACGATGCACAAGTGACGGACAGCGCGCCTTCCATGGCGGCCTACATGACCGGCGTGAAGATGAACAATGAAGTGCTGTCGATGTCCGCCGACACGCTCGCCATCGATCCCTTGATCGATGCCAACGGCAACAAACTGCTGAACAATTGTGGCGCCAGGAACGGTACGCCCGCCACCACCCTGGTCGAGCTGGCCAAGGCCAAGGGATTGTCCGCCGGTGTCGTGACGACCACCCGGGTAACGCATGCGACACCGGCGGCGACGTATTCCCACATCTGTCACCGCGATCTCGAGAACGATATTGCCGCCGCTGCCGTTCCGGGCGGGGCCGGCTATAACAGCGCGCTCGGCGCTAATGGGCTCGATGTCCTGCTGGGCGGCGGCAAGCAATTCTTTATCCCGGCGGCTGAAGGCGGCAAGCGCTCGGACGGGCGCAACCTGATTGCCGAAATGAAGGCAAAGCAATACACCTATGCCAGCAACGCCAGCGAATTCAAGGCGATCGATGCGAGCAAGGCGGATCGCTTGCTGGGCTTATTTACTTCGAGTCACATGAGTTACGAGCTGGACCGGGACGCGGCGAAGGAACCGAGCCTGGCGGAGATGACCACCAAGGCGATGGACGTGCTCGCCAGGAACAGCAAGGGCTACTTCCTGATGGTTGAAGGAGGACGCATCGATCACGCGCTGCATGAAACCACCGCGAAAAAAGCGCTGCAGGACACGGTCGCGTTCGACGAGGCCATCAAGGCGGCGCTGGCCAAGGCGAAGATCAGCGATCCGGAACTGAAGAATACGCTGATCGTTGTCACCGCTGACCATGATCACACCTTGGTGCTGAACGGCTACGCCAAGCGCACCGGTAAAACCGTCGCCGGAAACGCCGGTGTGCTGGGCCTCGTCAAGAACTATGTCAGCGGCGCAACCGAAAAAGACCTCGACGGCGCTCCCTATTCCATCATCGGCTTTGGCAATGGCGAAAATCGGACGCAGGGCAGCCGCGCCAGCCTGGCAGGCCTTGACGAGAGCGTCACGGGGGCCGCCACCTACCATCAGGAGGCGGTGGTCCGGATGCCGGCCGGCAGCGAAACCCACGGTGGCACCGACGTATTCCTCGGGGCAATCGGCAACGGCGCGGACACCTTTTCAGGAACCATCGACAACACCAAGGTGTTCGGTCTCGTGAAAACCGCCGCTGGCCTGTGATTAACGAAAACGAAGGAACCAATTTCATGAAGCGAACATTATTAGCAGGCGCCGTTCTGCTCACCTTCGGTAGCGCGGCCCATGCTGCCGGCGAAGCCAAGAACATCATTTTCTTCCTGGGCGACGGCATGGGCCCGGCCACTGTTACCGCCTCGCGCATCTTCAAATACGGCGAGAGTGGCAGTCTCGCGATGGACAAGCTCGAGCGTACCGCGCGCGTCAAGACCTATTCCAATGACGCGCAAACGACGGACAGCGCGCCTTCGATGGCGGCCTACATGACTGGCGTGAAGATGAACAATGAAGTCATCTCGATGTCGCCGGAAACGGTGGCGACCGATCCTTCCAGGGACGTCAACGGCAATCTCGGCGTCAACAACTGCGCCGCCGGTAACGGTGTCGCGGTGCCGACGATCCTGGAACTGGCCAAGGCCAAGGGCAAGGCCGTCGGTTCGATCACCACCACCGAGTTGACCCATGCGACGCCTGCCGCAACCTTTTCGCATATCTGCAACCGGAATGCGCAATATGCGATCGCGGCCCAAATCGTTCCGGGCGGCGCCGGCTATAACGCGGCACTGCTCGACGGTGTCGATGTCCTGATGGGCGGTGGGCGTAATCATTTCACACCCTTCGATGGCGTGACCAACAAGGCCGGCCGCGCCGATGGCCGCAATCTGCTGGCGGAACTGGCGGCCAAGGGATATACGGTCGCCGCGACCAGGGCCGCGATGAGCACGGCCGCAAATACGAAGAAATTCGTCGGTCTCTATAGCAGCAAGGGGCACCTGGAGTATGAACTGGACCGCAGCGCGACGCCGCCGCTTGGCGAAGGCGCGAGCCAGCCGAGCCTGGCCGAGATGACGACCAAGGCAATGGACATTTTGTCGCAGAACCAGAATGGCTACTTCCTGATGGTCGAGGGCGGGCGCATTGACCATGCCTTGCACGGCACCAACGCCAAGCGCGCCCTGGTCGACACCATCGCATTCGACGATGCCATCAAGGCGGCGCTGGACAAGGCCAGGCTCACCGATCCTTCGTTGGCGAATACCCTGATCGTGGTCACCGCGGACCATGACCACACGCTGACGCTGAACGGTTATGGCAAGCGCGGCAACCCCATCCTCGACATCAATCGCAATTATAAAGATGGCCAGCCGGCCAAGGATGCGGACGGCAATTCCTATACCACTCTGGTGTTCGGCAACGGCCCGAACAGGCCGCAGGTGCGCGCGAACCTGGACAGTGCCACGGTGCTGGCTGATAACTATCGGCAGGAAACCGGCGTACGTCTGGCCAGTGAAACCCACGGCGGCGGCGACGTCAAGCTGCTTGCCACCGGCGCCGGCGCCAAGATGTTCAAGGGTACGCTCGACAACACGAAGGTGTACGGCCTTCTGAAAGCGGCGTTCGGCTTGTGATGGGCGCGCTGGGAGACCTGATGAAATTTGCGGTATTGATGCTGGCGGCATCCTGCGCTGCGCTGCCTGCCCGGGCGGCGCCGCTCGCAGCGCCTGGTGGTCCTGCGCTCGATCTTGACATCGGGTATTACAGCATAGTGCGCACGCCGGAAGGCGTGACGCGCGAGGCCCGTTATGCGGAAAAGATGGTGCGGCGCCCGGGGCATGTGTGGGTTGCACGCATATTGCCAAGAGCCGCAGGCGGAAACCACGACGAACCGGACGCGGCCGGCTCCGGGCACAAGCATTTCAACCATGCGCTCATGGCGCGCCACGTCACGCTGGAAAATAACACGCTGCGCGTCGAATACATCGACGCGCAGCGCAAAGCCGTGGTCGCCATTCCCGCATCGGAATACGGCAATGTCAATTTCGATGGCTCATGGGCAAACGCCTTTTTCCTGCTCGATCCAAGCTTGCTCAAGGCAATGGCGCCGTCTGGCCGGCACTCTTCCATTCCCGGGGCACAGTGGCGCGAGCGCGAAAAGAACGGCATGTTCGAACGCGTCCTGTGGGATGAGCAGAAGAAAATTCCACTCGTGATCGAAAGCGGCGACAAGGCGGCGACCTTTTTCCGGCGCATCGAGGTGAAGCCGCAGGCCGTGCTGGCCCGCAAGTCACCATGGGAGAAGCTCGACGGCTTTGCGCGCCAGGAGTATTCGGATTTTCTCGATTGAGACCGCCTGCCGGGTCTGCCTCAACTGCCCGAAGAACGCGATTCAGCCCACCTGCGCGGTGGGGTTTTTTTTGCCTGTGGCTTTTTTTGCCGCATGGCGCATCCGGTCATAAACGCGTCATATTGCCCCGCTAGACTTTGCATCAGTCAAGCCGCAAAAACCCAGAGAACAGGACACTACAATGAAACAGATGTTTAAATCGATCGTGGTCGGCGCTTCGGCCGCCCTGGCGCTGTCTTCCGCCCTTGCCGCCGATATTACCGGAGCGGGAGCCACCTTCCCCTATCCGATCTACGCCAAATGGGCCGAGTCGTATAAATCGGCTACCGGCAACGGGCTCAATTACCAGTCGATCGGTTCCGGCGCCGGCATCAAGCAGATCAAGGCCAAGACCGTGGACTTCGGCGCCTCGGACATGCCGCTCAAGGCAGAGGACCTGGAGGCGGAAGGACTGATGCAGTTCCCGGCCATTATGGGCGGCGTGGTAACGATCGTGAATCTGGAAGGCGTAGCGCCGGGAAAAATGAAACTGACCGGCCCGCTGGTTGCCGATATCTATCTGGGCAAGATCGTCAAATGGAACGCGCCCGAAATCGCCGCGCTCAATCCCGGCATGAAGCTTCCTGATGCCGACATTACAGTGGTGCATCGGGCCGACGGATCCGGCACCTCGTTCCTGTTCACCGATTACCTGTCGAAGGTGAGCCCGGAATTCAAGACCAGGATTGGCGCAAATACCGCCGTCAAGTGGGTGGTCGGCGTGGGCGGCAAGGGCAACGAGGGGGTGGCGGCAAACGTCCAGCGCATCAAGGGGGCGATAGGCTATGTGGAATGGGCTTACGCCAAGAAAAACAAGATGTCGCACACTCAGCTCAAGAACAAGGACGGCCAGTTCCTGCAGCCGGACGACGACAACTTCAAGGCCGCCGCCGCTGGCGCCGAGTGGACCAAGGCGCCGGGCTTCGGTGTTGTCCTGACCGACCAGGCGGGCAAGACCAGCTGGCCGATCACCGGCGTGTCCTACATCCTGATGCACAAGGTGCAGGCCGATGCGGCGAGGGGTAAAGAGGTACTCAAGTATTTCGACTGGGCGTTCAAGAACGGCGCCGGTGCCGCCGCCGAACTCGATTACGTGCCTTTGCCTGCCTCGGTGGTGACGCTGGTGCAAGGCGCCTGGAGCGCCAAGCTGAAAGACGCCTCCGGCAAGTCGATCTACTGATGATTTGATTTCCCTTAGCACACCTGTTGCGTGCGCCAGATGACGAATGAAGTCGGCCAACCGTTGATCCTGATTGTCGACGACGAGCCGGCAATCGCTGAACTGGTGCAGTATTCGCTGCGCGCGGACGGGTGGCATTCCTGCTCGGCGTCCAATGTGGCCGATGCATGGGAGCTGATCCAGCGCCAGGCGCCCAAATTGGTCGTGCTGGACTGGATGTTGCGCGGCCAGAGCGGGCTGCACCTGCTGTCGAGGATCCGTTGCGACCGCGATCTTTGCGCTCTGCCGGTCATCATGCTGACGGCGAAAACGTCGCTCAGCGACAAGCTCGCAGGACTGGACAGCGGCGCGGACGACTACATGACGAAGCCGTTCTCGCCACGCGAACTGCGTGCGCGCACCCGGGCATTGTTGCGCCGAAAATCCCGTGACTTTCAGCCGGGCCCGATCAGGGTGGCCAACATCGCACTCGACCCGATCAATTACACCGTCCGCGTCGATGAGAAGCGCATCGCCATCGGACAATCGGAATACCGCTTGCTCAAATTCCTTCTGACCAATCCCGGCCAGGTCTTCTCGCGCCATCAGCTGCTCGACAAAGTGTGGGATCTGAAAGGGGCGGCTGAAGAGCGCACCGTCGACGTTCACGTGCTGCGCCTGCGCAAGGTGCTGCGCGAGGCGAGATGCCTGATCAAAACAGTACGCGGTGCCGGCTACATGCTGTCGGGAGCATGATCCGGCCCGCTTTCCGCTCATTTCCATGGAAGGTAAAAAAATCATGCGACTTAACACCGGCTCACGGGTTGTCCTGTCTTTCGCGGTCGTCCTTCTGGTGATGGCGACGATGACGGGCACCGCCTTGTGGCGCCTGCAGAGCGCCGATGACTCGACGTCCAATCTGGTCAACGAAAAAATAGCGAAACAGCGCGTCACATCCGACGTGCTCGGATTGGCGAAGCTGAACGGCCTGAGAGCAGCTGCGATTGCCAGGAGCGACAGCCTGGAGGTGGCCGATTATTTTCAATCCCAGCTGAGCGCCGGGGAAGCCGCGCAATCCTCGGCCGAGGCGCAGTTGTCGACACTTCCACAAGATGATGCATGGCGCGCCAGGCTGGCCGCAGTTGCCGGGCAAAAGAAAGCCTACCTCGCCATACGTTCTGAAATATTCAGGCTCAAGGAACTGGGAAAGACGCAGGAAGTGAGCGAACTGGCCGATACCGGAATGGATCCTGAATTCAAGCGCTACACGGGCGCGCTCGAGGACTTGCTCGCCTATCAGACGCGCCAGGCGAATCTGGTGGCCACGGAGTCGGCGCGCCAATTTACCGTCAGCAGGATCGTGCTGCCCGGGCTGGGCCTGTTCGCCTTGCTGATCGGCGCCGGCCTGGCGTGGATGCTAACGCGCAGCATCGTGCTGCCCCTGCGCGACGCCGTAGGGCGCATCATGCGCGTGGCCGAGGGTGACTTGCGTCCGTCGCGGCGGCAGGCGCGAACCGATGAGATAGGCCAACTGCTGAATGCGCTCGACGACATGAGCGCAACGCTTTCGGCCACCGTCGGCAGGGTGCGCGAGGGCGCGCTTGCGGTTGACGTGTCGTCGCGCGAAATATCGCTCGGCAACGTCGATTTGTCGCGCCGCACCGAACACCAGGCCGGCGTACTGGAGAAAACGGCTGCCTCGGTCATGCAGCTTACTGCCGCGGTCAGACAAAACAGCGCGCATGCGCAGGAAGCGAACCATCTGGCCGGCTCGGCATCGGTGGTGGCGAGCAAGGGCGGTAAAGTGGTGTCCGATGTCGTCGTGACGATGGGCGCGATCAGCAGCTTCGCCGATGAAATCGTCCATATTATTGCCGTTATCGATGGGATCGCCTTCCAGACCAACATCCTGGCCTTGAACGCCGCGGTCGAGGCGGCGCGAGCGGGCGAACAGGGCCGCGGCTTCGCCGTTGTCGCAGCCGAGGTCCGCAATCTGGCGCAGCGTTCCTCGACGGCGGCAAAAGAAATCAAGACGCTGATTGGCGATTCTGCCGAAAAAATCGAGAGCGGGCGCCGCTTGGCCAATACCGCCGGCAGCACCATGCAGGACATCATGCTCCAGGTCCAGCGTGTCACCGCGATCCTGGGCGCGATCAGCGAGGCGAGCGCCGAGCAGGAGGCCGGGATCGAGCAAATCAACCGGACCATTGCCGACATGGATGCGGTAACCCAGCAGAACGCGGCACTGGTCGAACAGTCCGCGGCGGCTGCCGAGGCAATGCATCTCCAGGCTAATGCGCTGGCCGACATGGTCAATTGCTTCAAGTTGAAGGGGAATGGCGTGCCGGCGCCGTTATTGCTTGGGCACGCGCAAGAGGCGCGCCATGCCGGCGCGCTGGCCTGACAGCGGCGCCAGAAGGGGGCGCCCGGCTGTCAAGAAAATTGGTGCCGATGCTCGAGCTGACCGGACAAAGCTGTTGCCGAACCTCGAAGGAGGCGGCAGACAGGAACCAGCTTAGCTTGTGCGTATGACGCGCCGATGACCGCAACCTTATCGCTCATGAAGGCGACGCCGGGACGTGCGGCCTGAACTCGCGCCGGATCAGCCAGAGCCCGGGCAGCATCGGCAACCAGACCGTCATCCCCCGCAGCAGGATGGTTGCCATCAAGCCTGCCTCGAGGCCGACTCCCAACACATTGAGCATGGCGACCGAGGTCGCCTCGAACGTTCCCAGTCCCAGCGGTATGGGGCTCAGGCTGGCAACCATTGCGGCCGTCACGAAGCCAGACACGGCAACCAGGAAGGAAGCGTCTTGTCCAAGCGCTCTTAACATGAGCCAGAGGGTCGTCGCGTCCAGCAACATCACCATGGTATGCAGCAGGAGCTGTTGCGTCATCAAGCCGGCGCGGCGCGGCAGGATGGCGGGCGCGTTGTGAAACGCCTCGAACGACTGCTTCAACGCCGGCATGTATCGCAGCGCTATCCTGTCAAATACCGAGTCGCGCCACCGGATCTTCAGTAGCGCGAATGGCACCCCGATGGCGAGCAGGGTAAACAGCAAGGTCACCGTGACAATCCAGCGGTTAAGCGCGTGATACCACGCCAGTATCAGGAGATTTGCGGCAGCCATCAGCAGGCAGGATGCGAAGTACGCTACCAGGTTGATCAGCAGGCAGGCCATCGCCTGCGCCGATTCGATTCCGTAGCGGCGCATCGCGGCAAGAAAAAAAGCGGTTCCGCTCAGCCCGCCGCTGGGTACGGCCTGGTCCGAAAACAGCTTGGCAACGCTCAAGGGGACAAGCATGGCCAACCGGGGCGACAGCCCGAAGGCCCTTAGGGTGTATTGCCATGCCAACGCCTCGCACACGTAGGTGCCGAACTGGAGTACCAGGCCGACTGCCAGCCAGGCCGGCCTTGCTTGGCGGATCAGGTCGAGAAAACGTTCGATCTCGCCGAAATTGACGACCACGCCGATCAGCGCCGACAGCAACACAAGCCCCAGCAGCAAGGAGCCGCGATGGGCGCGCGGCTTTTCCGCGGCGCCTGGCTGCTCGCCTTGCATCACGGCCCGAACCCGAAGCGGTGGTAGAAGCGCCGCTTGGTCGCTTCGGAAAACAGAATATAGAGCAGCGTGATCATGCAGATCGACAGCATGACCAACGGCGGCAGCGGGACCAGACTGAAGAGCTTTCCAACCGGTAAGTAGGGCAGTGCGACAGTCAGCACTGCGATGAGCAATGTGGCGATGAGCAGGAAGCGGCTGGGACGGCTTCGATAAAAAGGTTTGTAGGTCCGGATGATGATGAGGATAAAGAGTTCGGTCAGCACCGATTCGACGAACCACCCGGTGCGAAACAGCGCGGGCGATTCACCGACCAGGTAGAGCAATGCAGCGAAGGTGATGAAGTCGAACAAGGTGCTGATCAGCCCGAACGAGATCATGAAGCTGCGGATCAGGTGGATGTCCCAGCGGTGCGGTGTCCGGTTCCATTCGCGGTCGACATTGTCGCCCGCGATGCCCAGCGCCGGAATATCGGACAGGAAATTGTTCAGCAAAATTTGTTTGGCTAATAATGGCAGGAAGGGAAGATACAAGGCGGCAGCGGCCATGCTGATCATGTTGCCGAAGTTGGCGCTGGTGGTGATGAAGACGTACTTGAGTGTATTGGCAAAGGTATGGCGGCCTTCGTCGATACCGAGGCGGATCAGATTGAGCTCATGCTTGAGCAGCACAAGATCGGCCGCTTCCTTGGCAACGTCCACCGCCCGGTCCACCGAGATGCCGACGTCGGCGGCGTGCAAGGCCGGCGCATCGTTGATGCCATCGCCCAGAAAGCCGACGACATGACCGGTCTTCTGCAAGGCCCGGACAATGCGCTCCTTTTGATGAGGATCGACCTCTGCGAACAGGTTGGAGCGCGCCGCCACATGCCACAGGGCCTCTTCATTCATGTCCGCGAGTGCGGCGCCGGTCAGGGGATAGGTGACCTCGATGCCGACCGCTTCGGCGACATGGCGTGCAACCGCCTGGTTGTCGCCCGTAATGATCTTGAGCTGCACTCCCAGGCGCTTCAGGCCTTCCAGCGTTTTCACGACCCCGGTTTCGGGCGGGTCGAAGAACAGCAAAAAGCCGCAGAAGATCATCGACCGCTCATCCTCCCGGGCATAGTGGTCCTTGAGTGCGACTGCGCGTTGCGCCACTCCCAACACGCGAAAACCCTGTTCGCTCCATGCCGTGAAGCGCGCCTTGATGTCGGCCAGCAGCGCTGCGCCAAGGGGGAGTTCGGCATTGCCCTGGAGCGCACGATCGCACACCTTCAGCACATCGTCCAGGGCGCCTTTCGTCACCAGGAGTGGCCGCTCGCCAGACGCGCCTGCGACCACGACGCTGAGCCGGCGGCGCTGGAAGTCGTAGGGAATTTCGTCAAGCTTGCGGTAGTGGCCGGCATTCAGGCTCGAAGCCTTCGGATCGGCAACAATGGCCTGGTCCAGGGGATTGGCAAGGCCGGTCTGCAAGCGCGCGTTCAGCCAGGCCCATTGCATCACCGCGGCGCTCGGCTTGCCGTCCACGTCGAGCGCAGCATCGAGGCGCACCACCCCTTCGGTCAGGGTGCCGGTCTTGTCGGTACACAGCACCGTCATGCTGCCGAGATTTTCGATCGCATTGAGCCGCTTGACGATCACACCCTGGCGCGCCATTTTCTGGCTTCCCTGGGCCAGCGTGACGGTAAGAATGGCTGGCAACAGTTCCGGAGACAGGCCGACCGCCAGGGCGATTGCAAACAACAGCGTATCGGCCGTGGCCCGGTGCAGCAGTACATTGATGACCAGCACGACCATCACGATCATGACCATCACCCACATCAGCAGCGCGCCGAAGCGGCGCAGCCCCTTTTCAAACTCGGTTTCGCTCTCCTGGCGCGCCAGGGCGTGCGCGATACGCCCGAACTCGGTCGCCATGCCGGTGCGCACGATGAGGATCTTCCCGGTGCCGCTGCTGACCGAGGTGCCCATGAACATGCAGTTGCTGCGTTCGTTCAGGGATGCGTGTGGGGGCACTATTCCGGGACGCTTTTCCACGCCAACCGGTTCGCCCGACAGTACGGACTGGTTGACAAAACAGGCATTGGTTTCAAGCACGAAGGCGTCGGCCGGAACCAGGTTCCCTGCCGATAATGACACGATATCCCCGGGCACCAGCTCGTCGCTGGGAATGACCTGGAGCCGGCCGTCGCGCATGACGTTGGAGCGCATCGTTATCCGGCGCCGCAATGCCGCGACAGCCTTCGATGCGCGGTGCTCTTGGACCAGGCTGATGGCCGCGCTGGCAATCACGATGAGGATGACAATGAGCGCATCGAGCCAGTCGTGCAGGACGAGAGAAATACTGGCTGCAAAAATGAGAAGCAGGAGCAAGGGATTGGTGAAGCGGTCGAGAATGAGGCGCAGCAGCCGTGGACCCTGCGCTGGATTGACGTCATTGCGCCCGCAGCGCAGCAGCCTGGCCTGGGCTTCGGCTGCGTTGAGTCCGTTGCTGCCGGTGCCGAGCAGCAGCATCAGCTTGTCAGGCTGGAGCGACCAATACGCTTCGAGGGATTCTGGCGGCATCGTGTTGTGGGCAATGACCGTTCGCCTTGGCGCGGCGAGGTACCCGCCTGATCGTAGGTTTTTTTGCTGGCCCCGCATTGCGGGTGACCAAAGGTGTGCGGGTAGCCACCGGCCCGAAGGCGAGCGCGGGGGCAATGCCTGGCAGCAGCGCCCCTATGCCGGAATGCGCAATCCCTGCTGCAAGCCGGCCAGCAAGCTGACCACCCTTGCCGGGTCGACCGGCTTGACGAAGTAATGGTCGAAGCCGGCCCTGGCGGCCGCCTCGTCGTCACCTTGCTGCCCGTAGCCGGTGATCGCCACCAGCAGCGCTGAACTGGCCAGCGGCAGTGCGCGCAGGCGCTGCGCCAGCTCGTTGCCGTCCATGCCGGGCAGGCCGATGTCGAGCAGGAAGGCGTCGAAGGGCTCATGCTGCGCTCTTGCAAGCGCGCTATGCGATGAGTGCTCGACCGCAACCTGGTGCCCGCTCGCTTCCAGGAACATGGCCAGCATTTGCGCGCCGTCGACATTGTCGTCGACCACCATCAGGCGCAGCGCGCCGTCCGTTGCTGGCAGGCAGGCACGCGCGTCGTCGGCCCCGGCGCTGTCTGTGTGGGTAATCATGCGCGGCAGGCGCACGGTGAACTGGCTGCCTGCGTGATGCCCCTTGCTGTGGGCGGCAACGCTGCCCCCGTGCAGTTCGACCAGGCTCTTGACGAGCGCCAGTCCGAGCCCGAGCCCGCCTTGCGTGCGGTCCGAACTGCGTTCGGCCTGCGAGAACAGTTCGAACACGTGCGGCAGCAGCTCATGCGACATGCCCACCCCGTCGTCGCACACGCGCAGCACCACGTGCTCCTCGCTCGTTTCCATGCGCACCTCGATGTTGCCTCCTTCCGGGGTGTACTTGGCGGCGTTGTTGGCGAGGTTGGCCAGCACCTGCACCAGGCGCTTGTAGTCGCCCATGACGTGCGCGCTGCCGGGATCGATGTGCACCGCGCAGCGATGGCGGCGCGCCTCGATCAGCGGACGTACCTGTTCCACGGCGTCGGCCACCACACCCTTGATGTCGACTTCCTCCATCGCGATCACCACCAGGCCGCTGTTGACGCGCGACACATCGAGCAGGTCGTCGACCAGCCCGGTCATGTGGCTGACCTGGCGCGCGATGATGGTGCCGGTGCTGTTGAGGCGGTCCTGGTCGAGCCCGGGCAGCTTGAGCAGTTCGGCCGCGGCGCTGATCGGCGCCAGCGGATTCCTGAGTTCGTGCGCGAGCATGGCCAGGAACTGGTCCTTGCGGCGGTCCGCCTGCAGCAGCGCTTCCTCGGCCCGCACCCGCTCGACCGCGTTCCACATGCGCCCGGCCACGTCTTCGATCAGGCGCACCTCGTCCTCGCTCCAGTGGCGCGCCCGGCTGTCGTTGATGAACAGGCAGGCGATCAGGGTCTCGTGGCGCTTGTGCGGCACCACCACCCCCGAGCCGATCTGCAGCGCCTCGAAGGTGGGCCAGGTCTGTGGCCCTGCGGTGCGCAGGTCGTGCGCCACGTCGTCGCACACCCAGGTGGCGCCGCTTTCGAGCGAGGCGAAATTGTCGGCGCCGAAGTCGGCCGCCGGATAGGTGCCGTTGATCGCGGCGACCGTGCTGTCGGTATAGTTGGCGTGGTAGGTGACGAGCTTCTTCTCGAAGTCGTAATTGCCGCACAGGACACGGGTGGCGCCAAGGAAGTGCCCCAGCAGTTCGCTCGAGCTGGCAAAGATCTGCTGCACGTCGGAAAGCTCGCGTAACACGTCGGCAACATGCAGCTGGAACGCCTGTTGCGATTCGGCCTTGGCAAGCTGCTTCAATTGGTCGGCCAGCGCCCGGTTCACGCGCGCCAGCCGCTGCTGGGCGCGCGTGCGTTCGGCCGCGCTCCATACCCGCTCGGCCACGTCCTTGATCAGCGCCACCTCGTCGGCGAGCCAGTTGCGCGCACGGCTGTCATGTACATACAGCATGGAGGTCAGGCGCCCGTGCCCGGAAAGCGGAATGATCACGACGGCGCCGACCCCGATCGCGCGGAAGGCCTCGATGCAGGCGGCGCTGAGGCTGCCGGCGCCGACATCGTCGAGCACAACCGGATCGCCGTGCGCCAGTGTATTGACCAGCGCATCCCCGAAGTGCGCCAGCGAAAAGCGTTGGCCCGTCAGCGAGGCGAGCGTGCCGTCGGTCCAGTCGTGCTCGACTGTTGCCACTTGGCCCGAAGCGCTCAGCTCGCCGTAGCCGACCCGCCCAAGCGCCATGAACGCGCCGATCAGTTCGCATGCCGCGGCGGTGGTTTCCTGCGGCGTTGCCAGTTGGCGCAGGCGGTCGGCCAGCCGTAGCTGGAAGGCTTGGCTGCGCTCGAGCCGCAGCCGTCCGGTGGTTTCGTTGATGACGCAGAATGCGCCTTCAATCTCGCCGCCATCGTTGCGCACCGGCGAGTAGGACAGGGTGAACGCGCTGTCCTGGGCGTGCCCGTGGCGCAACAGCGTGCGCCGCACGTCTTCGCCGTAGCTGGGTTCGCCGGCAAGTGTTTTTTCAATCAGGGGCCTGACCTGTTCCCACAGTTCCGGCCAGACCTGCCTGACGGGAGCGCCCAGCGCCTGCGGATGGCGAAAGTCGAGCAGTTCGGTGTAGGGCGTGTTGTAGAGCAAAGCATGTTCGGCGCCCCACGCAATGAACATGGGGAACTGCGAATCGAGCATCAGCCCGACCGCATTGCGCAGCGCCACGGGCCAGCTGTCGGGATGGCCGATGGCGCTGGCGCTCCAGTCATGCGAGCGGTAAACGGCACGCAAGGCGCCGCAACCGGGAAACAGGTCGGGACGTGGTGCTACTTCAGTCATTTTCCTCGCATCCATTATCGCTCACGGCGCCCCGACGTAAAGCGCATGACGATAGCATTGGCCGAGCATGGCTGTCGCACGAAAAACCCATCCGTCCTACGGCAAAGCTGGCCTATTGCGGCAGTTGGGTGGTGAGGCGCGCTTCCAGTTCGGCCACGCGCAGCTCGAGCGCCTCCAGCTTGGCGCGGGTTTTCGCCAATACCTGGGTCTGGATGTCGAATTCCTCGCGGGTGACAAGGTCCAACTTGGAAAACCCCTGCGTCATCATTGCCTTGACGTTCTTTTCGATGTCCTTGGCCGGCGAGCTGTCGATCGCCTGGCTGATCTTCCCCTGCAAATCGTTGAAAAAACTGTTCATGTCCATCTGAAGATCCTTGTCGCGCCGCGACGCACCATCTTGGCGCGTGGCGGCATTAGTGTGGTGCGTGCCGGTCACCGTTGTTGGCCGCAGCGGCCCATTTTGGCTCATAAAGCGGCCATCTTACGTCATTGCAGCGGAAAACCGGTTCGCTTTGGGGCAAATAAAGGCTGGCATGAGTTCTGCTAAAGAGGTCAGCAGAGTGCATGCGCATACCAAGACCAAGATTGTAAACCGCAACTGCATCGTCCGTTCAATCCATTAGGGGAACCGCTATGAAAAACCTGCCCACCAAGTTGTCCTTTGCCACCGTGTTGACTCTCGCGCTGGCCACTTTGTACGCTCCCCTGGCCAGCGCACAGGATGCCAAGCCCGACAACGAAACGAGCTTTAACGCCGCCGTCACCACCGATTACCGCTACCGCGGCCTGTCGCAGACGCGCCTCAAGCCTGCCCTGCAGGGCGGCGCCGACTTCGTCAACAATCCGAGCGGTTTCTACGCCGGCACCTGGCTGTCGACCATCAAATGGACGCGCGACCTGGGCGGTGACGGCCGCATCGAATGGGACGTGTATGCCGGCAAGCGCGGCGAGATCGCCCCTGGCATCGGCTACGACGTGGGCGGGCTCGGCTACATCTACCCTTCGAACGGGCTCAATCCGAGCGCGAACACCTTCGAACTCTACGGCCAGCTCGGCTACGGTCCGGCTTACCTCAAGTATTCGCACTCGACGACCAACCTGTTCGGCACCGCCAACAGCAAGAACAGCGGCTATCTCGACCTGGGCGCCAACGTCGAGGTCGCAAGCGGCATGGTGCTGAACCTGCATGTGGGCCGCCAGCGCGTCAACCACAACAGTGCCTTCAGCTACACCGACTACAAGATCGGCCTGACCAAGGACCTGGGCGTGGCATCGGTGTCGCTCGCGCTCGTCGGCACCGATACCGACGCCTACTTCAGCCCGGTCAATTCCAAGAACCTGGGCAAAACCGGCGCTGTGCTGTCCGTCTCAAAAACTTTTTAAGAGGCCACATATGAAAATGATTACCGCCATCATCAAACCGTTCAAGCTCGACGAAGTGCGCGAGGCGCTGTCGGCCATCAACGTGCAGGGCATCACGGTCACCGAGGTGAAGGGTTTCGGGCGCCAGAAAGGCCACACCGAGCTGTACCGGGGCGCCGAGTATGTGGTCGATTTCCTGCCCAAGACAAAAATCGAAGCGGCCGTGGACGACGCCATCGTCGACCAGGCCATCGAGGCGATCGAAACAGCGGCCCGCACCGGCAAGATCGGCGACGGAAAAATCTTTGTCTATAACCTGGAACAGGTCGTGCGCATCCGTACCGGTGAAACGGGCAACGAAGCACTTTAAGGGGAATTAATAATGAAAAAAGCTATCACAAAATGGCTGGCTGGAATGACGGTCCTGTTTGCGTTGAACGGCGCACTGCCGGTCGCGGCCCAGGATGCGCCGCAGGGCGCGCCGGCAGCTGCGGCCAGCGCAAGCGCGCCGGCTGGCGCGCCGGCCGTGGCCCCCGCTGCGGCGGCCGTGCCCGCCGTCGCAGCGGCCGCGGCGCCGGCGGCGCCCACCGCCAACAAGGGCGATACCGCCTGGATGTTCATCGCCACCGTGCTGGTCATCATGATGACGATCCCCGGCCTGGCCCTGTTCTACGGCGGCCTGGTGCGCGCCAAGAACATGCTGTCCGTGCTGCTGCAGGTGTTCATGATTTTCGCCGTGATCATCGTGCTGTGGTGTCTCTATGGCTACTCGCTGGCGTTCACCGAGGGCAGCCCGTTCATCGGCGGCACCGGGCGCGCATTCCTGTCCGGCATCTGGGATCCGGCCAAGGGCGCGTTCGCGGCCGCCGCCACCTTCAGCAAGGGTGTGGTCATTCCCGAGTTCGTGTTCGTCGCGTTCCAGGGCACTTTCGCCGCCATCACCTGCGCCCTGATCGTCGGCGCCTTCGCCGAACGCGCCAAATTCACGGCGGTGCTGCTGTTCGTGGTGCTGTGGTTCAGCTTCAGCTACCTGCCGGTCGCGCACATGGTCTGGTTCTGGACCGGCCCTGACGCGATCACCGACGCCGCCGCGCTGGCCACCGAAACGGCCAAGGCCGGCTGGCTGTGGCAAAAGGGCGCGCTCGACTTCGCGGGCGGCACCGTGGTGCACATCAACGCCGCCGTTGCGGGCCTGGTCGGCGCCATCATGATCGGCAAGCGCATCGGCTACGGCCGCGAATCGATGGCGCCGCACTCGATGACCATGACCATGATCGGCGCTTCCATGCTGTGGGTCGGCTGGTTCGGCTTCAATGCCGGTTCCGCCCTGGAAGCGGGCGACGTCGCGGCGCTGGCCTTCATCAACACCTTGCTCGCCACCGCCGCCGCCACCGTGTCGTGGGTGTTCGCCGAGTGGATGACCAAGGGTAAGCCGTCGATGCTGGGCGGCGCTTCCGGCGCCGTGGCCGGCCTGGTGGCGGTCACCCCGGCCTGCGGCTTCGTCGGCCCGATGGGCGCCTTGGTGATCGGCATGCTCGCTGGTATGATCTGCCTGTGGGGCGTGAATGGCCTGAAACGCATGATCGGCGCCGACGATTCGCTCGACGTGTTCGGCGTGCACGGCGTGGGCGGCATCCTGGGCGCCTTGCTGACCGGTGTGTTTGCGGCGCCGCAACTGGGCGGGCAGGGCGTGTGGGACTACACCACCAATGCGATGGGAACCGGTTATTCGATCGCCAGCCAGGTCTGGATCCAGGCCCAGGCGGTCGGCACCACCATCGTCTGGTCGGCGCTCGTCTCGGTCGTTGCCTACAAGCTGGTGGACCTGGTGGTCGGCCTGCGCGTGCCGGAAGAAGAAGAACGGGAAGGGCTCGACATCACCAGCCACGGCGAGTCGGCCTACCACTCCTGACCGACTTCCTGCTTGCACGGTCCGCCCGGCGGACCGCTCGAGGCGCCCCGCGGGGCGCCTTTTTGCATCAAAGACGGGGCCGGGGGCTTTAAAATGACGTTTTTGCCCCGATTTGTGGTTTTCACAATCATCAAGAAGCCTTAAGGACGCACTCATGGTTCCCCACCTCGTCACGGCGCTGACCGGCCCGTTGCTCGATCTAGAAAAGAAAATCCTGGCGGCCACGCCTGCCATCGAGCGTTGGTTCCGCATGGAGTGGCAGGAACATACCCCGCCGTTCTACTGCTCGGTCGACCTGCGCAACGCCGGCTACAAGCTGGCCCCGGTCGACACCAACCTGTTCCCTGGTGGTTTTAACAATCTTGCAACTGAAATGCTGCCGCTGGCGGTGCAGGCGGCCATGGCCGCGATCGACAAATACTGCCCCGACGCGCGCAACCTGCTCTTGATCCCCGAAAGCCATACGCGCAACCCGTTCTACCTGCAAAACGTGGCGCGCCTGATGCAGATCTTCCGCCAGACCGGCCTGCACGTGCGCCTGGGCTCGCTCTCGCCCGACGTCACCGAGCCGACCCCGCTGGCGTTGCCGGACGGCAATATGCTGGTGGTCGAGCCGCTGGTGCGCTCGCCCAACGGCCGGCGGGTCGGGCTCAAGGATTTCGACCCGTGCACCATCTTGCTCAATAACGACCTGTCGGCCGGCATCCCGGCTATCCTGGAAAACCTGCACGAGCAGTGGGTGCTGCCGCCGCTGCACGCGGGCTGGGCGGTGCGGCGCAAGAGCAATCACTTTGCCGCCTACGACGAAGTGGCCAAGAAATTCGGCAAGCTGATCGACGTCGACCCGTGGATGCTTAACCCCTTCTTCGCCAGGTGCGGCGAGATCAACTTCCAGGAGGACCAGGGCTCCGAGTGCCTGGCCGACAATGTCACCATGCTGCTGGCCAAGATCCGCAAGAAGTACAAGGAATACGGGATCAAGGAAAAGCCGTTCGTGATCGTCAAGCCCGACGCCGGCACCTACGGCATGGGGATCATGACGGTCAAGGACGCGAACGAGGTCAAGGACCTCAACCGCAAGCAGCGCAACAAGCTGTCCGTCATCAAGGACGGCGTCGAGGTGAGCGACGTGATCATCCAGGAAGGGGTGCCGACCTTCGAATCGATCAAGGACGCGGTGGCCGAGCCGGTGGTCTACATGATAGACCGCTACGTGGTCGGCGGCTTCTACCGGGTGCACGCCGAGCGCGGCATCGACCAGAACCTGAACGCGCCCGGCTCGCAGTACGTGCCGCTCGCGTTCGCGCAGCAGCACGCGGTGCCGGACCTGAAGGCCAAGCCGGGCACTGCCGCCCCGAACCGCTTCTACGTGTATGGCGTGGTGGCGCGCCTCGGGCTGCTGGCCGCCTCGCTCGAGCTCGAACGCACCGATCCGAACCCCGAAGTGTACTGAGTGCAGCGGCCAGGCAAGGCCGGCCCGGATGGACGGCCGTGGCCGGGCCCGGCGGGAATTGGCGTTTCCGGATAAAATCAGGCATTCACCACAATGGAACCGCCCATGAAAATCGCTTTCCTCGCCGATCCGCTGGCCGGGTTCAAGACCTACAAGGATACGACCTTCGCGATGATGCGCGAGGCGGCCAGGCGCGGCCACGCGGTGTACGCCTTCGAACAGCGCGACATGGCGCTCGACCAGGGCGTGGTGACCGCCCGGGTCGCGCAGCTCACGCTCACCGGCGACCCGGTCGACTGGTACTGCGCCACGCCGCAGCAGGAGACCGATCTGGCGCGGTTCGACGCCATCGTCGAGCGCAAGGACCCGCCCTTCGACATGGAGTACGTGTACGCCACTTACCTGCTCGAACTGGCTGAAAAGCAGGGCGCGCGGGTGTTCAACAAGCCCTCGGCGATCCGCGACCACAATGAAAAGCTGTCCATTGCACAGTTCAGCCAGTTCATCTCGCCGACCCTGGTCAGCTCCGACGAGACGCGCCTGCGGCTGTTCCATGCCACCCACGAAGACGTGATCTTCAAGCCGCTCGACGGCATGGGCGGGGCCGGCATCTTCCGCATCCGCGCCGACGGCATGAACCTGGGTTCGGTGCTCGAGACGCTCACCGAGAGCGGCGGGCGCACCATCATGGCGCAGAAGTACATCCCGGAGATCGTCAAGGGCGACAAGCGCATCCTCGTGATCGGCGGCAAGCCGGTGCCGTTTGCGCTGGCGCGCATCCCGCAGGCGGGCGAAGTGCGCGGCAACCTGGCCGCCGGCGGCCTCGGCGTGGCCCAGCCGCTCACCGAGCGCGACCTTGAAATCGCCGGGGCGCTGGGGCCGGAACTGGCGTCGCGCGGGCTGTTGCTGGTAGGATTAGATGTTATTGGCAATTTTCTCACCGAGGTCAACGTCACCAGCCCGACTTGCTTCCAGGAGATCACGGAACAAACCGGCTTCGACGTGGCAGCGATGTTCATCGACGCGCTCGAGCTGCAGGTAACGGAACAATGACATGGTAGGCATCTTGCTCATGACGCACGCACCGCTGGGCCAGGCGTTCATCGCGGCGGTGGCGCACGTGTTTCGCGGCCCCACCGAACGCTTCGAGGCGATCGACGTCGCCGCCGACCAGGACCTGGGCGAGGTGCATGCGCTGGCCGAGAAGGCGATCGCGCGCCTGGACGAAGGCGACGGCGTGCTGGTGATCACGGACATCAAGGGCGGCACCCCGGCCAACTGCTGCGATACGCTGGCCGATGCCGGGCGCGTGGAAGTGATCGCCGGCATCAGTCTGCCGATGCTGTTGCGCGCCATCACGTACCGGCGCGACACGCTCGATGTGGTGGTGGAAATGGCGCTGGCGGGCGCCCAGAACGGCGCGGTGCGCGTCGACAACCGGATTCGCGTGGGGCCGATTTAAGTAAAAAGATTGCATTTTCAATATCCGTGTGCGCGGTTCGAGCTGACTGAGACGACAAAAAACATGATTCAACAAGAACTTGAAATTATCAATAAACTGGGTCTGCACGCGCGCGCCTCCGCCAAATTCACCCAGCTGGCGGCCAAGTTCAAAAGCGAGGTCTGGCTCACGCGCAACGCGCGGCGGGTCAACGCCAAGTCGATCATGGGGGTCATGATGCTGGCCGCAGGCAAGGGCGCCAAGGTGTCGCTGGAAGCCGAAGGCGCCGATGAACAGGACTGCATCGACGCGCTCAGCGCGCTGGTCAACGACAAGTTCGGCGAAGGCGAGTAATGCCACTGGAACGCCCACCGACCCGCATCTTCACCGGAGCACCGATGGCATCGTTTGCGCTGCACGGCATCCCGGTCTCGCGCGGCATCGCGATCGGGCGGGCGCACCTGCTCACGCCGGCCGCGCTCGAAGTCAAGCACTACCTGGTGGCCGAGGAACACCTGGAAGCGGAGGTCAAGCGCCTGCAGGACGCGATCGCCGAAGTGCACCGCGGCTTGCAGGCGCTGTGGACCGACCTGCCCAAGGACGCCCCGACCGAACTGGGCGCGTTCATCGACGTGCACGCGCTGATCCTGTCGGACCCGATGATCTCCGAAGCGCCGCTCGACATCATCCGCACCCGCCACTACAACGCCGAATGGGCACTGGTGACCCAGATCGACGAATTGTCGGCCCAGTTCGACGAGATCGAAGACGCTTACCTGCGCGAGCGCAAGGCCGACATCCAGCAGGTCGCAGAACGCGTGCTCAAGGTGCTGCTGGGAAGCGCGCAACTGGTGCCGCCGCCGCTGTCCGAAAACGAATACCGGCCGCAGATGATCGTCGTCGCGCACGACATCTCGCCGGCCGACATGCTCTCGTTTCGCGACCGTTCCTTCATCGGTTTCGTCACCGACGTGGGCGGCCAGAACTCGCACACCGCGATCGTCGCGCGCAGCCTCGACATCCCGGCCGCGGTCGGCATGTCGCAGGCCTCCTCCCTGATCGAGCAGGACGACTGGGTCATCATCGATGGCGATGCCGGCGTGGTGATCGCCAATCCGAGCGCGCTGGTGCTCGAGCAGTACCGCGCGCGCCAGGCGCAGATGCTCAAGGCGCGCAAGAAGCTGCAAAAGCTGAAGAAAACGCCGGCCGTCACGCGCGACGGCACCCCGATCACGCTGATGGCCAACATCGAGCTGCCCGACGACTGCGCGGTGGCGCTGGAAGCCGGCGCCCAAGGGGTGGGGCTGTTCCGCTCGGAGTTCCTGTTCATGGGCCGCGCCGGGCATCGGCACAAGGTGCCGGGCGAGGACGAACAGTTCGAGCAGTACCGGCGCGCGGTGCTGGCCATGAAGGGGCGCCCGGTGACGATCCGCACGCTCGACATCGGGGCCGACAAGCCGCTCGACCAGAGCGAGCACACCGCGCTCAATCCGGCGCTCGGGCTGCGCGCGATCCGCTACTGCCTGGCCGAGCCGGCCCTGTTCCTGACCCAGCTGCGCGCGATCTTGCGCGCCTCCGCCTACGGCAAGGTGCGCCTGCTGCTGCCGATGCTGGCGCACGCGTTCGAGATCGACCAGTCGCTGGCCATGATCGAGCAGGCCAAGGCGCAGTTGCGCGAAGCCGGCCACAAATACGACCCGGCCATCGAGGTGGGCGCCATGATCGAAATCCCGGCCGCCGCGCTGGCGCTGCCGATGTTCGTGCGGCGCATGGACTTCCTGTCGATCGGCACCAACGACCTGATCCAGTACACGCTGGCCATCGACCGCGTCGATTACGAGGTCGCGCACCTGTACAATCCGCTCCATCCGGCGGTGCTGCAGCTGATCGCGATGACCATCCTGGCCGGCAAGAAGGCCAAGATCGACGTGGCCGTGTGCGGCGAGATGGCGGGCGACGTGAAGCTCACCCGCCTGCTGCTGGGAATGGGCCTGCGCGAGTTTTCCATGCATCCGGCGCAGCTGCTCTCGGTCAAGCAGGAAATCCTGGGCAGCGACCTCGATACCATCGTGCCGAAGACCCGCAAGATCATGCGCACCACCGAGCCGCGCGCGATCGCCGAAGCGGTCGCGCAGTTGCAGCTGAGCTGATGCGGCCCGAACCGGCGGCCCCGGGCCGCCCGAATTTAATTTACTCTTGAGTCCCATGCCATCCATCGGAATAGTGTCACCAAAGTCGATGCATTTTGCCGAAGCGCTGCCGCTGCAAAGCGGCGCCGCGCTGGCCGATTACACCCTCGTGTATGAAACCTACGGCACCCTCAACGCCGAGCGCTCGAACGCGGTGCTGGTGTGCCACGCGCTCAACGCCTCGCACCACGTGGCCGGCATGTACGAGGGCGATCCGAAAAGCGCAGGCTGGTGGGACAACATGGTCGGCCCCGGCAAGGCGCTCGATACCGACCGCTTCTTCGTCATCGGCGTCAACAACCTCGGTTCCTGCTTCGGCTCGACCGGCCCGATGCACCTCAATCCGGCCACCGGCCAGCCGTACGGCGCGGCCTTCCCGGTGGTGACGGTGGAGGACTGGGTCGCGGCCCAGGCGCGCCTGGCCGACGCGCTCGGCATCGAACAGTTTGCCGCCGTGATGGGCGGCTCGCTGGGCGGCATGCAGGCGCTGGCCTGGAGCATCATGTTCCCCGCGCGCGTGCGCCATTGCGTGGTGATCGCGTCCACGCCCAGGCTGTCGGCGCAAAACATCGCGTTCAACGACGTGGCGCGCCAGGCCATCCTGTCGGACCCCGATTTTCATTGCGGCGACTTCTACGCGCATGGCGTGGTGCCCAGGAACGGGCTGCGGGTGGCGCGCATGGTGGGCCACATCACCTATCTGTCGGACGACGACATGGCCGAGAAGTTTGGCCGCAAGCTGCGCAACGCGAGCGCCAACCAGGACTACAAGTTCGATTTCGGGATCGACTTCGAGATCGAATCCTACCTGCGCTACCAGGGCGACAAGTTCTCGGAATACTTCGACGCCAACACCTACCTCCTGATCACCAAGGCGCTCGATTACTTCGATCCGGCGCGCGCCTTCGAGGGCGACCTGACGCGCGCGCTGGCCAATACCCAGGCCGCCTTCTGCGTGGTCTCGTTTACCACCGACTGGCGCTTTTCGCCCGAGTGCAGCCGCGAAATCGTGCAGGCGCTGGTGTGCAACCGGCGCCGCGTCACCTACGCCGAGATCGACGCGCCGCACGGACACGACGCCTTCCTGCTCGAAGACGCGCGCTACATGAACCTTGTGCGCGCCTATTTCGGGCGCATCTGGGACGAAACCACGGGCAAGGAGCAAGCATGAATTTCGAGGACCTGAGCAGCCTGCGCCCCGACCTGGCCTTCATCGCGCACTGGGTGCCGGAGGCGGCGCACGTGCTCGACGTCGGCTGCGGCGACGGCGCCATGCTGCGCTACCTGCAAAGCGGCAAGCGATGCAGCGGCTACGGCATCGAGATCGCCGACGACAAGCTGCTCGAAAGCAGCCGGCGCGGCATCAACGTGATCCAGCACGACATGGAAAAAGGGCTGGCGCTGTTTGGCGACAATTCCTTCGATACGGTGCTGTGCCTGTCGTCGCTGCAGATGATGAAGCATGTCGAGCATCTGCTGCGCGATATCGTGCGGGTCGGCGCCGAAGCGATCGTATCGTTCCCGAACTTCGCCTACTGGCCGCACCGGGTGGCGCTGCTCAAGGGGCGCATGCCGGTGTCGAAAACGCTGCCGTACCAGTGGTACGACACCCCCAACGTGCGCTGCGCAACGATTTACGATTTCGAGGAACTGGCCGACGAATGCGGGCTCGAAGTGCTCGAGCGCGTGGCGCTGGCCGAGGGCAAGCCGGTGCAGTTCCTGCCGAACCTGCGCGGCAGCCTCGCGGTGTTCCGCCTGCGCAAAAAGAAGCTGAACGGCGGCCATGATGCGTCGTCATTGATTACGTAAATTGCCATATGAACAAACTGAAACGCCTGGCCGTCCTCGCCTGCCTGTGCGCCGGCACCGGCCTGGCAAGCGCGCAGCCGGCCCAGGTCCAGGACGGAATCGAGGTCAAGCCCTTGCCGGCTTACCGCAAGCTGGCATCCGAAGAGCAGCTCGACCAGCAGGCGCAGCTCCAGTACGCCAGCATGCTGGCCAAGGCCAGGCAAAAGGGCGCGCTGGCCGGCGACGACGATGCGCAGCTGATCCGGCTGCGCGCCATCGCCAGGCGCATCACGCCGTACGCCAGCCGCTGGAATCGGGCCGCCGCGCAATGGCGCTGGCAGGTCAACCTGATCGGCTCGCCGGAGGTCAACGCGTTCTGCATGCCGGGCGGACGCATCGGGGTGTTCAGCGGCATCCTGAGCACGCTCAAGCTGACCGACGACGAGGCGGCCGCGATCATGGGACACGAGATCGCGCACGCGCTGCGCGAACACGGGCGCGAGCGCATGGTCCAGTCGACCGGGGTCTCGATGGCCTCGCGCATCGTGGGCGCCGGCCTGGCGGCCTGGCTCGGAATCGACCCGGGCATTACCGGCGCGGTCGCCGACGGCGTCTCGCAACTGGCCGTGCTCAAGTTCTCGCGCGACGATGAGCGCGAAGCCGACCTGATCGGACTCGACCTGGCGGCACGCGCCGGCTTCGATCCGCGCGCCGGCGTGGCGCTGTGGCAGAAGATGGCCGCACTGAACAAGCGCACGCCGGTCGCGCTGCTCTCGACCCATCCGGGCGGCAGCGAGCGCATCGGCATCATGAACGAGCACATGAACGTGCTGCTGCCGCTGTACGCGCGCAGCAAGGGCACCACGCCCGACAAGCTGCCCGCCTACCGCGGCGGCCAGGTCCGCTAGGCGCTACCGATGGGCTGGCAAGCACAAGCGAATTCCTTCGTTCCGCTTCCGATCAGGGACGGCGTCGCGCCCAGCTACCTGTGGCTGCCCGAGGGCCGCTGGGACGGCATGCTCGATTTCCTCGCCGAGAACTTTCCCGCGGTGAGCGCAGCATCATGGGCCGAGCGCCTGGCGCGCGGCGACGTGGTCGACGCGGCAGGCACCGCGCTGCGCGCCGACAGCCCGGTGCGGCGCGGCACGCGCATCTGGTACTACCGCGAGCTGGAGGGCGAAACGCCGATTCCGTTCGAAGAGCGGATCCTGTTCCAGGACGAGCACCTGGTGGTGGTCGACAAGCCGCATTTCCTGCCGATGATCCCGAGCGGGCGCTTCCTGCACGAGACGCTGCTGGTGCGGCTCAAGAAAAAGCTCGGGCTGCGCCACCTGACCCCGATCCACCGGCTCGACCGCGAGACCGCAGGCGTGGTGATTTTCTCGCACCGCGAAGAAAGCCGCGGCACCTACCAGTCGATGTTCCAGAAGCGCAGCATGGAAAAGGTGTACGAAGCGCTGGCCGCGCCGCTCGAAGGCGCCGCCTTTCCGTTCGTGCACCGCAGCCGCATGGTCGACGGCACTCCGTTCTTCTGCATGCGCGAAGTGGCCGGCGAGCCGAATTCGGAAACCCTGATCGAGGTGATCGGCGAGCGTGCCGGCGCCACCTTGTACCGCCTTCATCCGCGCACCGGCCGCAAGCACCAGCTGCGCCTGCACATGGCCTCGCTTGGGGCGCCGATCATGGGCGACGTGTTCTACCCGGTTGCGCTGCCCTGCAAGGGCGACGATTTCACGCGCCCGCTGCAACTGCTGGCGCGCTCGATCGCGTTCACCGATCCCCTCACGGGCGAGCGGCGCTACTTCGAAAGCGAGCGCGAACTGGGGCCGCCGGGGGGCTAGACGACGGCGTAGTCGATGATGAGCGGGGCGTGGTCCGAGAAGCGCTGGTCCTTGTAGATCGACACCTCGCGCGCCTGGGCCGCGATGCCGGGAGTGGCCACGTGGTAATCGATGCGCCACCCCACGTTGTTGGCCCAGGCCTGGCCGCGGTTGCTCCACCAGGTATATTGCTCGGGGCGCTTGTCGATGCCGCGATGCACGTCGACCAGGCCGATGTCGTCGAAGATACGGGTCATCCAGGCGCGCTCCTCGGGCAGGAAGCCGGAATTTTTCTTGTTGCCTTTCCAGTTTTTCAGGTCGATTTCGTGGTGCGCGATATTCCAGTCGCCGCAGATGACCACCTCGCGCCCCTCGGCCTGCAGCTCGGCCAGGTGCGGCAGGAACAGGGCCATGAAGCGGAACTTGGCTTCCTGGCGCTCGGGCGAGGAAGAGCCCGACGGGCAGTACACGGAAATGATGGAAAGATTGCCGAAATCACAGCGAACATAACGCCCTTCGGCGTCGAATTCGGGGCTCCCGAAGCCGGTGCGCACCGCATCCGGCTTGCTGCGGCTGTAGACGCCGGTGCCAGAATAGCCCTTTTTCTCGGCGTAGTGGAAATGGCCGTGGTAGCCGCCCGGCGCCAGGAATTCCTCGGTCATGTCAGGCGCTTGCGCCTTCAGTTCCTGCACGCAGACGAAGTCCGCCGATTGCGCTGCCATCCAGGTGAAGAAGCCTTTTTTGTGGGCCGAGCGGATCCCGTTGAGGTTGGCGGAGATAATTTTTGGCATGGTTCCAGCAAAGAGAAGGGCGGGTCGGCCGGGCGCGGCGATGGCGCTTGTCGTGCCCGCGGATTAAAATACAGCCACTTTTAAACCAATGTATCGAATAACGAGGTCATCGTGAGCAATTTGCGCCAACAGTTTATCGCGTTTTCAGTGTCGACGGGGGTCTTGCGCTTTGGCGACTTCACGACCAAGGCCGGACGCCAGTCGCCGTACTTTTTCAATGCCGGCTTGTTCCACGAGGGCGCGACGCTGGGGCAACTGGCGCAGTTCTATGCCCAGACCCTGCTCGATTCCGGGGTCGAGTTCGACATGCTGTTCGGGCCGGCCTACAAGGGCATCACGCTGGCCTCGGCCACCGCGGTTGCGCTGGCCGGCAAGGGGCGCAACACCTCGTTCGCATTCAACCGCAAGGAAGCCAAGGACCACGGCGAAGGCGGCACCATCGTCGGCGCCAAGCTGCAGGGCAAGGTGGTGATCATCGACGACGTGATTTCGGCCGGCACCTCGGTGCGCGAATCGGTCGAGATGATCCGCGCCGCCGGGGCCGAGCCATGCGCGGTGCTGATCGCGCTCGACCGCATGGAACGCTCCGGCACGGATGGCGCACTGTCGGCCAGTTCGGCGGTACAGGAAGTGAGCCGCGAGTTCGGGATCCCGGTGATTTCGATCGGCAACCTGGACGATTTATTCGGCTACATCTCGGCCGAACCGCAGCTGGCCGAGTACAAGGAGGCGGTATCGGCCTACCGCGCCCGCTACGGCGTGTAAGACAGTTGCAAAAAAATCGGGGACAGACCCCGATTTTTTTATTGCCAAAGAATCGGGGTCTGTCCCCGATTTTTTTTCATCTCGGCCGAACCGCAGCTGGCCGAGTACAAGGAGGCGGTATCGGCCTACCGTGCCCGCTACGGCGTGTAAAACAGTTGCAAAAAAATCGGGGTCTGACCCTAATGCCGCTAAGTTAAGCCTTCCACCACGTCGTCTTCGCCACTGGCGAACCCGACTTCCCGCGAAGGCGGGAACCCAATTTAGCCAGCATCGACGCGACGAAACGGGGTTCCCGCCTTCGCGGGAACGACGTAGGTGGTCTTAACTTAGCGGCATTAGGGACAGACCCCGATTTTTTTATTGCCAAAGAATCGGGGTCTGTCCCCGATTTTTTTTGGTGCTTAGCCTGCCAGCTTGTTCTTGAGCAGCTCGGTCAGCTGGGCCGGGTTGGCCTTGCCTTTCGACGCTTTCATCGCTTGCCCGATCAGCGCGTTGATGGCCGCTTCCTTGCCGGCGCGGTATTGCTCAACCGACTTCTCGTTCGCTGCAAGCACCTGGTCGACGATCGCTTCCAGCGCGCCGCTGTCGGAAATCTGCTTGAGGCCCTTTTGCTCGATGATGGCGTCGGCGATGTGCTCGTCGTTCGACTTCGCTTCCCACATCGCGGCGAACACTTCCTTGGCGATCTTGTTGGAGATGGTGCCGTCGGCGATGCGCTTTAACAGCAGCGCCAGCTGCGACGCTTCCACCGGCGCGTCGGCAATGTCGACCCCTTCGCGGTTCAGGGTCGAGGCCACGTCGCCCATCAGCCAGTTGGCGGCCGCCTTGGCATTGTCCTTGCCGGCCTTGGCCACCACCGCTTCGAAGTAGGCTGCCATCTCGTGCGTGCTGGTCAGGATCAGGCTGTCGTATTCGGGCAGCGCGTAGTCGCTGGCAAAGCGGGTGCGCATGGCCGCCGGCAGCTCCGGCATGTCGGACCGGATGCGGGCGATCCATTCGGGCGAAATGACCAGCGGCGGCAAGTCCGGGTCGGGGAAGTAGCGGTAGTCCTGCGCGTCTTCCTTGGTGCGCATGGCGCGCGTTTCCTTCTTGTCCGGATCCCACAGGCGGGTCGCTTGCTGGACCTTGCCGCCGTCCTCGATCAGCTCGATCTGGCGCCGCACTTCGTAGTGGATCGCCTCTTCCATGAAACGGAATGAGTTCAGGTTCTTGATTTCGCAGCGGGTGCCGAATTCCTGCTGGCCGAGCGGACGCACCGAGACGTTGACGTCGCAGCGGAACGAGCCTTCCTGCATGTTGCCGTCGCAGATGCCGAGCCACACTACCAGCGAGTGCAGTGCCTTGGCGTAGGCGACCGCCTCGGCCGAGCTGCGCATTTCCGGCTCGGAGACGATTTCAAGCAGCGGCGTGCCGGCCCGGTTCAGGTCGATCCCGGTCATGCCGGCGTAGTCTTCGTGCAGCGACTTGCCGGCGTCTTCCTCGAGGTGGGCGCGGGTCAGGTTGATGCTGCGCGTTTCGAACCTGCCGTCCTTCTCGAAACCGAACTTGACCTGGCCGCCGATCACGACCGGCTCTTCGAACTGGCTGATCTGGTAGCCCTTGGGCAGGTCCGGATAGAAGTAGTTTTTGCGCGCGAACACCGAGTGCGGCGCGATGGTCGCGCCCACCGCCAGACCGAAGCGGATCGCGCGCTCGACCGCGCCCTTGTTCATGACCGGCAGCACGCCCGGCAGCGCCAGGTCGACCGGGCTGGCCTGGGTGTTCGGCTCGGCGCCGAAGCGGATCGAACTGCCGCTGAAAATCTTTGAGTTGGTGGTGAGCTGGACGTGGTTCTCAAGTCCGATGACGACTTCCCATTGCATACTGTTCTCGCTTTTCAAATTCGGTGGGCGGATGTGCGTGTTCTCAGACGCCGGCCGGAGCGCGCGTGTGCCAGTCGGTGGCAAGCTGGTACTGGTGGGCGATGCCGAGCAGCCTGGCCTCGGCAAAATAATTGCCGATGATTTGCAGGCCCACCGGGCGCTTGCCGTTCTGCTCGCCCTGCCCGAAGCCGCACGGGATCGACATGCCGGGCAGGCCGGCCAGGCTGGTCGAGAGCGTGAAGATGTCGGCCAGGTATTCGGCCACCGGATCGTCGCTTTTCTCGCCCAGGTTCCAGGCCACGGTGGGGGCCACCGGTCCCATGATCACGTCGCACTGCGTGCCCAGCACCGACTGGAAGTCGTCGGCGATCAGGCGCCGGATCTTTTGCGCCTGCAGGTAGTAGGCGTCGTAGTAGCCGTGGCACAGCACGTAGGTGCCGACCATGATGCGGCGCTGCACTTCGGGGCCGAAGCCCTGCGCGCGCGACTTCTTGTACATGTCCGACAGGTCCTTGTATTCGCTGGCGCGCTGGCCGTAGCGCACCCCGTCGAAACGCGACAGGTTGGACGATGCCTCGGCCGGCGCGATGATGTAGTACACCGGGATCGAGAGCGCGGTCTTGGGCAGCGAGATGTCGACCAGGGTCGCACCGAGCTTGACGAACTGCTCGAGCGCGGCGCGCACCGCCTGCTCGACGTCGGCGGCCAGGCCTTCCCCGAAGTATTCCTTCGGCACGCCGATGCGCAGGCCGGCCAGCGGCGTGTTGAGCTCGCGCGTGAAGTCTTCGCGCACATTGCCCTGCTCGGCCGTCAGGCAGGTCGAATCGCGCGCGTCGAAGCCGACCATCTCAGAAAGCAGCAAGGCGCAGTCCTCGGCGCTCCGGGCCATCGGGCCGCCCTGGTCGAGCGAGGAGGCGAACGCGATCATGCCGAAGCGCGAGACGCGCCCGTAGGTCGGCTTGATGCCGGTGACGCCGCAAAACGCGGCCGGCTGGCGGATCGAGCCGCCGGTGTCGGTGCCGGTGGCGGCCGGGGCCAGGCGCGCGGCGATCGCGGCGGCCGAGCCGCCCGAGGAGCCGCCCGGCACCGCCAGCTTGTCCCACGGGTTCTTCACGGGCCCGAAGGCCGAGTTCTGGTTCGACGAGCCCATCGCGAATTCGTCGCAGTTGAGCTTGCCGAGCGTGACCATGCCGGCCGCGGCGAATTGCTCGACCACGGTGGCGTTGAAGGGGCTGCTGTAATTGCCCAGCATCTTGGAGCCGGCCGTCGAGCGCCAGTCGCGCGTGACGAAAATGTCCTTGTGCGCGATCGGGATCCCGGTCAGCACGCCGGCGCTGCCGGCGGCCAGGCGCGCATCGGCGGCGCCGGCCTGTGCCAGGCTCAGGGCCGGGTCGATGTGCAGGAAGGCGTTCAGGTCGCTGGCCTGGGCGCGCTGCAGGAAATGGGTGGTCAGTTCCGTGGCCGAGATCTGTTTGGAGTGCAGCAGGGCGGACAGCTCTTTGATGGTTTTTGTATGCATGGCTCGATGTCGGATTCTGGTATGACTGGATTACTCGATGACTTTCGGGACCAGGTACAGCCCGTCCTGGGTCTTGGGCGCCGGCGCCTGGTAGTGTTCGCGCTGGTTGGTTTCGGTCACCACGTCCTCGCGCAGGCGCAGCGCGAGCGTGCCCATGACCGCGGCCAGCGGGTGCGACAGGGGCGCGACGCCGCTGGTGTCGACCGCCTGCATCTGTTCGGCCAGGGCGAAAATCGTGTTCAGCTCCCCGAGTACGGTCTGTGCGTGGGACTCGTCCATCTCGAGCTGGGCCAGGTGGGCGATGCGTTTTACGTCTGAAAGTGTCAGGGACATGGCAGGTTGCGCGGCGCGGGCCGCGGTTGTGTGTTGTGGGTGTATTGAATCTTGGATAACAGCGCGCTAGTTCTGGTAAAAGCTTTCCAATACCGCCGATCCGCCGCTTGCGGACAGGGGTGTAAATCGACGGGTTTTCGGCATTTAACGATCAAATTATAAGGTAGAATGGCGGGCTAATGCGTTGTCGGCGCCGAAACAGGTTGTCGCAGCATATAAAAAGACCGCGCCGCAGTTCAGGGAACGCGGGTGGCGAGAGTTCCTATTAATGCTTAGCGCGCACACGGTTGCGCATCAGGACAGACATGTTTGGTTTTTTACGCAGCTATTTTTCGAACGACCTGGCAATCGACCTGGGTACGGCGAACACACTGATCTACGTGCGCGGCCTCGGTATCGTGCTCGACGAGCCGTCGGTCGTGGCGATCCGCCAGGAGGGCGGCCCGAACGGCAAGAAGACGATCCAGGCGGTCGGCAAGGAAGCAAAGCAGATGCTGGGCAAGGTGCCCGGCAATATCGAGGCGATCCGCCCGATGAAAGACGGCGTGATCGCCGACTTCACCGTCACCGAGCAGATGCTCAAGCAGTTCATCCGCATGGTGCACGATTCCAAATTTTTCCGCCCTTCGCCGCGCATCATCATTTGCGTGCCGTGCGGCTCGACCCAGGTCGAGCGCCGCGCGATCCGCGAATCGGCGCTCGGCGCCGGCGCCTCGCAGGTGTACCTGATCGAAGAACCAATGGCCGCGGCCATCGGCGCCGGCCTGCCGGTGTCGGAAGCGACCGGTTCGATGGTGGTCGACATCGGCGGCGGCACCACTGAGGTCGGCATCATCTCGCTCGGCGGCATGGTCTACAAGGGTTCGGTGCGCGTGGGCGGCGACAAGTTCGACGAAGCGATCGTCAACTACATCCGCCGCAACTACGGCATGCTGATCGGCGAGCAGACCGCGGAAGCGATCAAGAAAGCCATCGGTTCGGCTTTCCCCGGCTCCGAAGTCAAGGAGATGGAAGTGAAGGGCCGCAACCTGTCGGAAGGCATCCCGCGCTCGTTTACGATTTCGTCCAATGAAATCCTTGAAGCGCTGACCGACCCGCTCAATAATATCGTCTCGGCCGTCAAGAACGCGCTCGAGCAGACCCCGCCCGAGCTGGGCGCCGACATTGCCGAAAAGGGCATGATGCTGACCGGCGGCGGCGCGCTGCTGCGCGACCTCGACCGTCTGCTGATGGAAGAGACCGGCCTGCCGGTGCTGGTCGCCGAAGACCCGCTCACCTGCGTGGTGCGCGGCTCCGGCATGGCGCTCGAACGGATGGACAAGCTCGGATCGATCTTCTCGTACGAATAAGAGCCGGAGCGTGTTACGTGAAGGCGCGCCACGAGCTGCGCCCGGCGCGTGCGGCCTTGGTGCATTGCGTTTGTGATTATTGGAAGTCATGGAATACAGTCCTCCGCCACTGTTCAAGCAAGGTGCTCCCGCGCGCGTCAAGGTGACGGTTTTCGCATTCATTTCCATCGTGTTGCTGGTGCTCGATTCGCGCCTGCACTCGTTGGCGACGGTGCGCCAGGTGGCGGCGACCGTCCTGTATCCCCTGCAAATGGCGGCGCTGGCGCCGCGCGATGTCGTCGCCAGCATGGGCAGCTATTTCTCATCGCTGTCGGCGCTGCAAAAGCAGGTGCGCGATCTCCAGAGCCAGCAGGTCGCGGCCGCTCAGCTGATGCAGCAAGCCAAACTCCAGATGGCCGAGAACGCCTATCTGCGGCGCCTGATGGGCGCCAGCCAGCACGTGCCGGTCAAGTCCATCATGAGCGAGATTCTGTACGACGCACGCGACCCCTCGACCCGCAAGATCGTGCTCGACCGCGGGACCCGGCAGGGCGTCGCGCTCGGCCTGCCCGTGATCGATGACGCCGGCGTGGTCGGCCAGGTCACGCGCGTATTCCCATTCACCTCGGAAGTGACGCTGCTGACCGACAAGGAGCAGGCGATCCCGGTGCAGGTGCTGCGTAGCGGCCTGCGCAGCGTCGCCTACGGCAGCGGCCAGTCCGGCCTGCTCGATCTGCGCTTCACCGCGCCCAATGCCGACATCCAGGTAGGCGACGTGTTGATCACGTCCGGCCTGGACGGGGTCTACCCGGCCGGGCTGGCGGTGGCCAAGGTGGTGCGGGTCGAGAGCAGCGCGGGCGGCGCGTTCGGGCGCGTGCTGTGCCAGCCGCTGGCCGGCGTCGACCGCCACCGCCAGTTGCTGGTGCTGATCGACCTGCCGCAGCCGGTGGCGCGTCCGCCCGAGGAAGAACACAAGCCGGTCAAACGCGGCGCGCTGCCGAAGATGGCGCCGATGCGCGAAGGCGCGGCCGGCGCTCCGGTGCCGGGCGTTGCCGGCGCCGCAGTTCCGAAGGAGGGTGCGCGATGAACCGTCCGCACTACATCTTGCTGCCGGTCAGTCCGCTGTTCATCATGTTCAGCCTGACAGGGGCATTCATGCTCAACCTGCTGCCTTGGGGGCGCTGGGTCGGCGCGCCCGATTTCGTGGCCTTGGTGCTGGTATTCTGGGGCATCCACCAGCCGCGCAAGGTGGGGATCGGGATTGCATTTTTCATGGGCCTGCTGATGGACGTGCACGACGCCACGCTGCTGGGCGAGAACGCGCTGGCGTACACCTTGCTGTCCTACCTCGCGATCATGATTCACCGGCGCGTGCTGTGGTTCCCGGTCATGACGCAGGCGATGCACGTGTTTCCGCTGCTGCTGTTCGCGCAGGCGATGCAGGTGCTGGTGCGCTTCATCGTCTCCGGCAAGTTCCCCGGCTGGCTGCATTTCATCGAAAGCGTGGTATCGATTGCGCTGTGGCCGCTCATCACCTGGCTGCTGCTGGCGCCCCAGCGGCGCGCCATCGACCGCGACCACAACCGGCCGATCTGAAGCGAAGCGTCGAATGACTGAGATTAAAGACAACGACCGGGAAATCCGCCTGTTCCGGGTGCGCCTGACCGTGGCCGTGGTGTTCGTGTTCATCTGCTTCGGCCTGCTGGCGGCGCGTTTCGTGTGGCTGCAGGTGATCAAGCACAGCGACTACGTGGCGCAGGCCGAGGACAACCGCATCGCGGTGGTGCCGGTAGTGCCCAACCGCGGGCTGATCGTGGACCGCAATGGCGTGGTGCTGGCGCGTAACTACTCGGCCTACACGCTCGAGATCACGCCGTCCAAGCTGCGCGCCAGCCTCGAATCGGTGATCGATGAACTGGCCACCCTGGTCGAGATCGAGCCGAAGGACCGCAAGCGCTTCAAGCGCCTGCTGGAAGAGTCGAAGAATTTCGCCAGCGTGCCGCTGCGCACCCGCCTGACGGACGATGAGGTGGCGCGCTTTACCGCGCAGCGCTTCCGCTTTCCCGGCGTCGAGGTGCAGGCGCGCCTGTTCCGCCAGTACCCGCTAGGCGAGGTGGCATCGCACGTGGTCGGCTACATCGGCCGCATCAACCAGGCCGAGGCGAAGGCCTTTGACGACTCCGACCAGGAGGCCAACTACAACGGCACCGAACATATCGGCAAGGAAGGCGTGGAAAAGAGCTACGAGCGCCAGCTGCATGGCGTGACCGGCTACGAGGAAGTGGAAAAAACGGCGGGCGGGCGCGCCATCCGCACCCTGTCGCGCACCGAAGCCATTCCGGGCAGCAACCTGATCTTGTCGATCGATATCGAACTGCAGAAGGTGGTGGAAGAGGCGTTCGGCGAATGGCGCGGCGCGTTCGTGGCGATCGAGCCGGCCACCGGCGACATCCTGGCCTATGTCTCGCGCCCGGCCTTCGACCCCAACCTGTTCGTCGACGGCATCGACACCCAGAGCTGGAACGAGCTCAATACCTCGCTCGACCGGCCGATGGTCAACCGTCCGCTGTCGGGCACCTATCCGCCCGGCTCGACCTTCAAGCCCTTCATGGCGCTGGCCGCGCTCGAACTGGGCAAGCGCACGCCCTCGCAGGCGATCCACGATCCCGGCTTCTTCATGCTCGGCGGACACCGCTTCAACGACGACAAGAAGGGCGGGCATGGCACGGTCGACATGTACAACTCCATCGTGGCCTCGTGCGATACCTACTACTACATGCTCGGCAACGAGCTCGGGATCGACGCCATCCACGATTTCATGAAGCCGTTCGGCTTCGGCCAGCTCACCGGCATCGACCTCGAACACGAGAAGGTCGGGGTGCTGCCGTCCAAGGAATGGAAGCGCGAGCGCTTCAAGCGCAACAAGGCGATGCAGCGCTGGGTCGGGGGCGACACGATTTCGATCAGTATCGGGCAGGGCTTCAACAACTACACGCCGCTGCAGATGGCGCACGCGGTCGCCAACCTGGCCAACAACGGCGTCGTGATGAAGCCGCACCTGGTCAAGATCGTGGAAGACGGCGCGACCCGCGCGCGCACCCTCACCGTGCCCAAGGAAAGCGCGCGCATTCGGCTCAAGCAGGAGAACATCGATTTCATCAAGCGCGCCATGGTGGGCGTGACGCAAGAGCCGAACGGCACCGGACGCAGTGCCTTCGCCAACGCAGGCTATGTGTCGGGCGGCAAGACCGGCACCGCGCAGGTGATCGGACTCAAGAAAAACGAGAAATACAACGCCAACCTGATCGCCGAGCGCCTGCGCGACAACGCGCTGTACGTCGCGTTCGCGCCGGCCGACAAGCCGCGCATCGCCATCGCGATGGTGGCCGAGAACGCCGGCTTCGGCGCCGGCGTGGCGGCGCCGATCGTGCGCAAGGCGCTCGACTATTATCTGCTGGGCAAGCGCCCGCTCGACAAGGATCAGACCCGTGTGCCGAAGGAGGACGCGGTGCTGCGCCCGCTCGAGGAATCGAAGGCCGACGAAGCGACCGACGCCTTGCACAAGCCCGGCGCCGAAACGCCAGGGAACAAGGAGTAGCCATGCGCATCAACGAAAGACGCTCGCTGTGGCGCCGCATGCGCCCCTATTTCATTGTGTTCGACGGCCCGCTGGCGCTGGTCATCTTCCTGCTGCTGTCGACCAGTCTGGTCACGCTGTACTCGGCCGGGATCGATTTTCCCGGGCGGGTGGAAGGCCAGATGCGCAATATCCTGCTCTCGTTCATCGTGATGTGGGTCGCGGCCATGGTGCCGCCGCAAACCCTGATGCGGCTGGCCGTGCCGATCTATAGCTTCGGGATCGCGCTCTTGATCGCCGTGTTCATGTTCGGGATCATCAAGAAGGGCGCGCGCCGCTGGCTGCACGTCGGGATCGACATCCAGCCGTCCGAAATCATGAAGATCGCGGTGCCGCTGATGCTCGCCTGGTTCTTCCAGCAGCGCGCCGGGATGCTGCGCTGGCACTCGTTCCTGACCGCCGCCGTCCTGCTGGCCGTCCCTGCCGGCCTGATCATCAAGCAGCCGGACCTGGGCACCGCGCTGCTGGTGCTGGCGTCGGGCTTCTACATCATCTTCCTGGCCGGCCTGTCGTGGAAAATGCTGGGCGGCCTGGTGCTGGCGGCCGCGGCCAGCCTGCCGGTGGTCTGGTCGGTGCTGCACGAGTACCAGCGCGAGCGCATCATGACCTTGATCGATCCGACCACCGATCCGCTCGGCAAGGGCTTCCATATCATCCAGTCGACCATCGCGATCGGTTCGGGCGGGGTGACCGGCAAGGGCTGGCTCAACGGAACCCAGGCCCACCTCGAATTCATCCCGGAACGCACCACCGACTTCATTTTCTCGGTGTTCGCCGAAGAATTCGGGCTGATCGGCATCATGGTGCTGATGTTGCTGTACCTGCTGCTGATCGGACGCGGCCTGATGATCGCGGCCAATGCGCCGAACTTCTTCACGCGCCTGCTGGCCGGCGCGATCACCATGATCTTCTTCACCTACGCCTTCGTCAACATGGGCATGGTCAGCGGCATCCTGCCGGTGGTTGGGGTGCCGCTTCCGTTCATGAGCTACGGCGGCACCGCGCTCATCACGCTGGGCCTGGGCGCCGGCATCCTGATGAGCATCCAGCGTCACCGCAAGCTGATACAAACATGAGCGGCGCGCGCGCACCGGCAGGCAGTTCGCGCGCGGCACGGCTGGCGCTGGCCGCGCTTGCCGTGCTGCTGAGCGCATGCGGGGCCTTGCCGCACCGGAGCATCGGACCGATGCCGGCGCCGGCACACCCGCGCATCGATCCGGACCTGCCGCAGCTGCCGGCGGCCGGCTCGGGACGCGGCGCCTACTACCAGGACGACGGCCCGGGCGAGAATCCGCCGCCCAACCTGAAAGACGTGCCGGACGCCGAGGCCAAGGTCGAGCCTTACTCGAAGCGCGCCAACCGGCCTTACGTCGTGTTCGGCAAGACCTACACCCCGATGCTCGATGAGGAACCGTTCTCGCAGCGCGGCGTGAGCAGCTGGTACGGCAAAAAATTCCATGGCCAGCGCACCTCGTCGGGCGAGCTGTACGACATGTACAAGATGACGGCGGCCCATCCCACCCTGCCGATTCCTTCCTACGCCCGCATCACCAGCGTGGTCACCGGCAAGCAGGTGGTAGTGCGCATCAACGACCGCGGGCCATTCCATTCAAGCCGCATCGTGGACGTGTCGTACACCGCCGCGCTCAAGCTTGGCCTGCTCGGGGCGGGCAGCCATGAAGTCACGCTCGAGCGGCTGCTGCCGGGCGATATCGACAAGATCGCGACGCGCAGGCGCAATGGGGAGCCGGAGGCCGCACCCGAGATCGCGGCGCTGATGCTGGACGATCGCATGCTGCCGGACACCGATGCGCCGCCCAAGGCGCAAGGGGTGTTCTACCTGCAGCTCGGGGCGTATACCGAAGCGGCCAAGGCCGACCAGGCGCGCGCGCGCCTGCTCGAATACGGCGCCCTGCAAGGCGCGCTGGAAGTGGTGCGGGCGGGCGCGCTGCACCGCCTGTATGGCGGACCGTTCGAGACGCGCGCGCAGGCAACGCAGGCGGCGCTCGAGCTGCCGGCCTCGCTGAGGTTCAGGCCGATCGTGGTCAAGCGCTGAGCGCAGTTCAGCTGCAGCTGCGCAGCTGCTGGCCCGGGAAGCCCTGCTTGATATCATCGAGTCTGGCGCGGGTGCCGGCGTCGAGGTCCTGGAAGCGGTAGGCGATCTTGTTGTAGCCGCGCGCGCCCACGCGCGCCCCGCGCACACCCTTCTTGTTGAGCGCGGCCAGCAGGCTCTGGGCCGCCGCGGCCGACTTGAAAACGCCGAGCGAGATGCCCCACTTGAGCGGCGAGTTGTCGGCGATGATGAAGTAATTGGTCACGCCCATGTTGCGCAACTCGATCGTCTGGCGCTCCGCGGCCTGTTTGCTGCCCTGCGGCTGGATATACACGATGTGACTGGTGATTTCCTGTTCGGCCACGCTGTGGCGCGTCTGGCGCTCGCCCAGTTCGAGCGCAGCCAGTTGCGCTTCGAAGCGGCGCGCTTCAGGCAGGGTGAAGTCGCCGGCCTCGATGCATGCGGCGCGCTCGGGCTGGGGCGCCGCAACCAGCGCTTGCGTCACGCTCGCCCTGGCGAGCGCGGCGCTCGCCTGCGCGGCCGACACCAGGGTCAGCCTGGACGCATTGGCCTGGTTTTTCATGCGCGCCGGTTCGCGCTCGTTCCCGCTGAAGTTGCCAAGATAGCCCTGCCCATACGCGAGCAGCACGGCGTTGATGCAAAGCAGGGACCAGAAGAAAAATTTCAACACGGGCTTATCCAGTAAAGTTGGCGCAGGCGTGCAGGCCGACCAGGACGATATTATCGACCAGCCGGTGCGGCACCGAAAGCGCGGGTGCTATAAAGCTTGCGGCGCCGCCCGACAGGATGCATTGCTGCGCGCCGTGCAAGGCGCAGGCGCGTTCGATGGCGCCGGCCTGGGCTGCCAGGCAACCGGACAGGATGGCGTCGTCGGTGTTGTCGGCGAAACCGGTCGGCAGCGCCGCCTGCGGCGCGACCTGCGGCAGTTGCGCGGTCTTGCGCGCCAGCGAGCCTGCCATCAGGGCGAGCCCCGGCACGATCATCCCGCCCAGGAACAGCGCGTCGGCAGTGAGCGCATCGATGGTGGTGGCGGTTCCGCAGGTGGCCACGATCAGCGCCTTGCCCGGCTCGAGCGTGCGCGCGCCGAGGGCCGCGGCGAAGCGGTCGCAACCCAGCTGGGCCGGATCGCGGTAGGCGTTGCGCAGGCCCGCCAGTTCGCGCCGCGAGGCGAACCAGCTGACGGCGGTGGTCGGCAGCATCAGCTGGAGTTGCTCGTGCAGGCGCCCGCCGGCCACGTTGGACACGACCGCGCGCGTGATCGGGTAAGGCTGCCAGTGTGCCGGCAAATGGTTCAGTTCCGCATGCGCGACGGCGCCGGACGCACACCATTTACCGGGCGCGGCGCCGGGTTCGGCGATGGCCCACTTGATGCGCGTATTTCCGGCGTCGATCAGCAACAGCATGTCTATTCTTCCTTCAAGCGCAGCGACACGTCGCCGGCCATCACTTCGATGCGCCCGCCAGCGGTGTCGAGCAACAGGCGTCCGCCGTGGTCCACGCCGGCCGCTACCCCCTGGTACAGGATAACACCGCGGTCGACGATCGTGACGCTACTGCCCTGATAGGCATGCAGCCGGTTCCAGCGCGCGCAAAATGCGCCAAAGCCGGCCTGGTCGAATTGCACCATGCAAGCGGCCAGGGCGTCGAGCAGCGCGGCCATCAACGCATCGCGCTCCATGCGCGCCAGCCATGGCGCGGCGGCCACCGCGCGTCCGATGCGCGCCTCGAGTTCATCGGGCATGACCAGGTTCAGGCCGACTCCGGTCACGGCCCAGATGGCGCCGTCGTCCGCTCCCTGGGTTTCGATCAGGATGCCGGCCAGCTTGGCGCCGTCCTTGAGCAGGTCGTTCGGCCACTTCAGTTGCACCTGCACGCCCAGCTCGCCCAGCGCTTCGGCCAGCGCCACCCCCACCGCCAGCGGCAGCCCGGCCAGCCGCGCCAGCGGCCCTTCGAATTTCCAGGCGAGCGAGAAGGTGAGCGATGCACCGGCCTCCGACAGCCAGCTGCGCCCCGCGCGCCCGCGGCCGGCGCTCTGGTTCTGCGCCACCAGCAGGGTCGGGCCGGCCAGCTGCGCCAGGCGCGCCAGCAGGTCGGCATTGGTCGAGCCGGTCTGGGCGACGACCTCGATCGCGACGCGCGCCGTGCTGCGCGCGGCAATCGCGGCGCCGTTCATGGCTCGCTCCTGCGCGCCTTGTGCGGCGCCCTGGAAAAGGCCAGGTCGTAGAGCGGGTTCGGCAGGGCGCGCAGCAGCATGGCGAGCACGCCCATCTGCCAGGGAATGACCTGGTAGCTGGCGCCGCGCGCAATGGCCCGCACCGCGCTGGCGGCAAATTTTTCGGGCGCCATCAGAAATGGCATCGGATAGGCGTTGTTGCTGGTCATCGGGGTGTCGATGTAGCCGGGCGCGAGCGTGACCACGGCGACCCCGTAGGGCTTGAGTTCAAGGCGCAGCGATTCGCAGTAGCTGATCACGGCCGCCTTCGAGGCGCTGTAGGCTTCGGCGCCGGGCAGGCCGCGAATGCCTGCCACGCTGGCGATGCCTACCAGCCGGCATGGGGTGGCCTGGGACTTCATGGCGGCGATGAACGGCGCGAAAGTGGCAACCGTCGCGGTGAGGTTGGTCGCGACGATGGTTTCGAATACCGGCAGGTCCTGCGCGTGTTCGGTCAGCGTGCCGTGCGATACGCCGGCGCTGGCGATCACGATATCGGCTCCGCCAGTGCTGGCGATGAAGTCGGCGCCGGCCCGCGCCAGGGCGGCGTGGTCGGTCACGTCGAGCGCGTAGATCCTGTGGCTGGCGCTGTTGGGCAGGCGCGCGGCCAGCTGCTCGAGCAGGTCGCGGCGGCGTGCCAGCAGGCCCAGGGTGGCGCCCTGCGCCGCATACTCGGCCGCCAGGGCGGCGCCGATCCCGCTCGATGCTCCCGTGATGAACACGCGGTTCATGGTGAGCGCGGCCACATCGTTATTTCTTCTCCGCTTTCGCTTTCGCGACCAGGTGATCGAGTACGGTCAGCATCGCCTGCTGCTGCTCCGCCTCGCCCGGGATCTGGCTGCCTTCGCTGGCCTGCACCGGCGAGGTCAGGAAGCGCCCGTCGACCGCGATCATCGGCCACTGGTCGATGTGATAGGCGCCCATCATGGCGTTGGCGCGGTTCACCTTGGCCTGCACCCCGAACGAGCGGTAGGTGTCGATGAAGCGGGTGCGCTCGATGCCGGCCTTTTCGGCCCAGTCGAACACCAGTTCGTCGCGGTTCAGGCGCAGGCGTTCGGTATGCATGGCCGCAAAGACCTTGTCGTGGTACTGCTCGACCAGGCCGAGCGCTTCAAGCGTATAGAACAGGCGCTGCTGAGGCAGCACGTTCGGATCGCGCGGCACGTGCACCCGTTTGAAGGCAATATCGGCGCCCTGTTTCTTGACCCAGGCAGCCAGCTTCGGCTCGAGCACGTTGCAGTGCGGGCAGTAATAAGCGAAGAATTCGGTCACCTCCACCTTCTTGCCCGAATCGGTGTTCTGGTACTGGGGCAGGGTCAGGTACTCGACCCCGTTTTTCGGGTCGGCCGGCGTGGCGGCGGCAGCGCCGGCGAAGCCGCACAGGGCCAGCGCGCACATCAGTTTACGAATCGATTTCATTTCGGCTCCCGGTTATTTCTGGTTGCGGACAATGGCGACATCGATGCCGCTGTCGAGCAGCCTGGAGCGCGCCTTGTTCATCGCCTCGACCTGGTTGTACGGTCCGAGACGCACCCGGTGCAGCACCCCGGCGTCGCTGGCGCGCTCGCTCACGGTCGCTTCAAAGCCGAGCAGCGCGAGCTTGGCGCGCGTACTCTCGGCGTCGGCCATTTCGCGGAACGCGCCGGCCTGCAGGTAGTAGATGAACTTGTCCTCCGGCGCCGCCTCGGTGCGGGTGGCGCCGGTGGCCGGCGCGCCGACCTTGGCGTCCTGCGCCAGTTCCAGTCCGGCGATGACCTGCGCCAGCGGATCGGACCCGGATGCGGCCGGCTTGGCGGTGAACTGCTTGTTCGCCTCCAGCGCCGCTTCCTTGTTTCCGTACATCGGCTTGTTCGGATCGGACGCCTGGCCGGCGGTCGGCTCGCCCATCTTGACCATCTTGCCGGACTTGTCGGTGAACGGCGTGGCGCCCTTGGTGATCGCCAGCGCCACGATCACGGCAATGACCAGGCCGACGATCAGGCCGATGATGATACCGGTGAGGGTACTGCCTTGCTGGCGCTTGAGGAAGACGGAACGGGAGTCGAGGGTCATTGGTGCTCTCAGCAGTTACATTTTGTTCGGTGCGGACACGCCGATCAGGGCCAGTCCGTTGCGCAGGACCTGGCGCGTGGCCAGCATCAGTGCGAGGCGCGCCAGCTTGGTCGCTTCATCGTCGACCAGCACGCGCTCGGCATTGTAATAGCCGTGCAGCTGGCCGGCCAGTTCGCGCAGGTAGAACGCGACCTGGTGCGGTCCGAGTTCGGCCAGCGCGCGCTCGAGCGCCTCTGGATAGTAGCCCAGCGTCGCGAGCAGCGAGGCCTCGCGCGGAACCACCAGCGGCGACAGGTCGGCTGTGGCCAGGGTCGACTCGTCGCCGCCCCATTGCGCCAGCACCGAGCAGATGCGCGCGTGCGCGTACTGCACGTAGTACACCGGATTTTCGTCGGAGGTCTTGAGCGCCACGTCCACGTCGAACACGAACTCGGTATCGGCCTTGCGCGAAATCAGGAAGAAGCGCACCGCGTCGCGCCCCTTGGCGATGTCGCCGCTGCCGGACCATTCGATCAGGTCGCGCACCGTGACGTAGGAACCGGCGCGCTTGGAGATCTTGACCTCTTCGCCGTTTTTCATCACGGTGACCATCTTGTGCAGCACGTAGTCGGGGTAGCCCTGCGGGATGCCCAGGCCGACCGCCTGCAGGCCGGCGCGCACCCGCGCCACGGTGCCGTGGTGGTCGCTGCCCTGCACGTTGATGGCCTTGGTGAAGCCGCGCTGCCACTTGGCGATATGGTATGCGACGTCCGGCACGAAGTAGGTATAGGTGCCGTCGGACTTGCGCATCACGCGGTCCTTGTCGTCGCCGTATTCGGTGGTGCGCAGCCACAGCGCGCCGTCCTGTTCATAGGTCTTGCCGGCCTTGATCAGGGCCTGCACGGTGCTGTCGACCTTGCCGTCGGCGTAGAGCGACGATTCCAGGTAGTAGTTGTCGAACTTGACACCGAACGCCTGCAGGTCGATATCCTGCTCGTGGCGCAGGTAGGTCACCGCGAATGCGCGGATCGACTCGAGGTCGTCGACATCGCCGCTGGCGGTGGCCGGCAGGCCATCGCTGGCCGAGACGGTCTTGCCGGCCAGGTAGTCGGCCGCGATGTCGGCGATGTAGTCGCCGTTGTAGGCCGACTCGGGCCACAGCGCATCGCCCGGCTTGAGGCTCCTGGCGCGCGCCTGCACCGAGTTGGCCAGGGTGGCGATCTGCACGCCGGCGTCGTTGTAATAGAACTCGCGCGTGACCGCGTAGCCTTGCGAATCGAACAGCGCCGCGAGCGCGTCGCCGAGCGCGCCCTGGCGGCCGTGGCCGACGTGCAGCGGGCCGGTCGGGTTGGCCGAGACGAACTCGATGATGACCTTGGCGCCGGCGCCGGCGCCGCTGCGGCCGAACTGCTCCTTTTGCTGCAGCACCGCCTTGACCACCGACTGCTTGCTGGCGGCGCCCACGCGCAGATTGATGAAGCCCGGGCCGGCGATATCGGCGCCGTCGAGCAGCGCCTTGGCGGCCGGATCGGACAACAGCGCGCTCACGATTTTTTGCGCCAGCTCGCGCGGGTTCATCTTGAGCTGCTTAGCCAGTTGCATGGCGATGTTGCAGGCGAAGTCGCCGTGCGTCGGATCGCGCGGACGTTCCAGCACGACGCAAGGCGCCAGGCCGGTGCCGGCGATGAACGGGGCGAGGGCGGCCTGGAACAGGGCGGCGATTTCTTGTTTTTGTTCGGCGAGCATGGGCGGGTGATCTGTAAAGTAAAGGAGCGGTGGCGAAGCCACGGGCAAACACAGGCAATTATACTGGTTTGGCGCACTGGCGAATACGGCGCCGGGACAGATCAAGGCGAAGCGGAACTGGTCGTTCGGCACGCACAGCCGACCCCGTCGTTTCCGCGACTTCCCGTGCCCGTCGTTTCCGCGCAGGCGGGAACCCCTGTTTCGGGTTATCGACTACCAAGCGGAAAAACCCGTCGTTCCCGCGCAGGCGGGAACCCCATTTCGCAGCACACCGGTGTAGCTGGCATCAATGGACGCACACAAAATGGGATTCCCGCCTGCGCGGGAATGACGGGGGGGCGGGGTGG
>Ga0207975_100132_pt1 | contig 63047 bp, 53 predicted proteins | sample LakWasMe91_HOW11_2_FD_183913 | JGI IMG/M metagenome (GOLD analysis project Ga0207975, IMG submission 183913) | Freshwater sediment methanotrophic microbial communities from Lake Washington under simulated oxygen tension - Sediment Metagenome... | ecosystem: Environmental > Aquatic > Freshwater >...
CCTATGATCCGCTGGGCCAGCTGCTGTCCGCCGTGCAGCCTGGTCTGACCGAAATATTCGCGTTCGACCCCGCCGGCAACCTGCTCGACATCGCCCAACCCGCGCCGGGAACGCTTCTGAGCGACGGGCAGCTCCCCGCGCCAACAAAGGCCAATGCGGCGGCGCTGGCGCCGATAACGCATAACCTGCTCAAGGCGTATCAAGGCTTCAGCTACGAATACGACGAGCAAGGCAACGTCGTCAGGAGATACCGCGCCTCGGCGCACGCGTACGAAAAAGACGACCTCGAACTGGCCTATGACACTGAGAACCGCCCGATCCGCGCGGTCAGAACGCGCCACCACTCGCGCCACAGCACGCACTACCGCTACGACGCGTTCAGCCGTCGCATCGCCAAGCGTGTCACGCAAGAAAAATGGGCCAACAGTCAAGATCCGGCCAAGGACGCGTCGACGACAACGCGCCATGCCGAGCTCTTCGTCTGGGACGGCGACGTCATGGTTCAGGAACTCCGGCAGGACAAGACGGTCACTTACCTGTACGAGCCGGATGGTTTCGTGCCGCTGGCACGGATCGAATCGAACGGCGGATTTGGCGGGGCGGCGGATGCATCGCAGGCAGGCACCATGCGGGCGGCAAGCACGGACGATCACATTCATCTGCCCCACGTGAGTCAGTGGGATCTGCCGGCAGCAAGGCAAGAACCGGCGCGGGACGACGCCGAAGCCGAAGATCGGCACCGGACCGCATGGCAGAAGCGGCAGAGCGACGCCGACAACGCGGCCCTTCAAGACCGCATCGATCAGTACAACTGCGACCACCTCGGCACACCACGCGAACTGATCGACCAGCAAGGCCGCGTGGTCTGGAACGTGCGCTACAAGGCCTGGGGCCGGGTGATACAAGAAGACGTCCATGAAGTTGAGCAGCCGCTCCGGTTTCAGGGGCAATATGGCGATGCGGAGATCGGGCTGCACTACAATCGGTATCGGTACTACGATCCCGAGTCGGCGCGCTACATCACGCAAGATCCGATTGGCTTGCTGGGGGGATTGAACGGTTATTTGTATGCACCGAATTCGACCGGGTGGATTGATCCACTAGGATTAGCGGCGATATGGAATTGTGGATCTGAGAGGTGGAAGGACAGCGACACGGGACGGTTTAGGGGGCGCCCAACGGAGGCAGTCAAGACGAAACCTGACGAGGCTTTCTTTTGGTCCGGGCGAACGCAAGGAGTCGGAGGAGAACAGATAGCAAAACAGATTGCTAGTGCGAGCGGTGGAACGACACTAGAACTTCAACTTGAAAAGCATGGTGTTGTCATGCCGCCATGGGATTCGAATAACCCTAACACAGTTAGAGAATGGGAGGCAATTTCTAAGTCATATGCAGATCAGGCATGTGGTCGGACGCGTGGCATTATTGGGAAAGAAATGCGCCCGGGGAATATCTGGGAAGGTCGAGAAAAAGGTTCGCTTTTAAAAAACCCTCTCGTGACACAAATCGACACTATCGACCCCAAAACCGCTGTTATGAAAACGATATTTAAGAGGTGAGAATGGAGCTAATCGAAACGGCTAGAGGCCATCTCAAAGTCAGGGATGGCGATCATACAGCCACAATTTACGGTGAGGCGTTCTTGAGAGGTTATGGTTCGCCTGATTTCCTCGCTTACTCTAACAGCATTGACAAATGGGATCCTCCTAATGAGCAGGAGAAAATACCATATGCAACCAAAGAACAGCTGCTGCAATTTCTTCGCAAGGAATTCGTTCGCAAAAAAATGATACTGGAAATTGAATAGATCACAATTCCTACGCTTGGCGCGCTTCGAGCGGAGACTCTGTGATGGGAAAACTAAGGGACACGCACTTAGTTTTCGTGGATTCCCGTTCGATCTCGGTCAAGTCCCCCAGCAAGACATTGAGCCATTTGAACGGCTCGATTTCATTGCCGGCCTTACCTCTCGGTGCGAGCACTACCTTGTGCTTATAGCCCAGCCTCTCAAGCACTTCGAAGCCCAACAAGCCATCAGAGACAACGCAGCTGCTAGGCGCGATCGCGCGCTTGGCCCAAGGCGTGAGCGCGGCAAACGAGAATCCGGCGACCGGATCGAAACGCATCCGTGGCGGCCACCCGTCGCACATCTCGACTGCGGCGACAAACGCCACTTTATTCGAAGAACCGCGTCCCGACCCGCCACCGGTGCGCTCCCCGCCCAGATAGGCATCATCGACCCGCACATCGCCTTCCAGAGGGCGAGCGGCTTCGCGCTGGACCATCACCTCCATCAGCTTGTGCTTGAGCAGCCAGGCAGCTTTCCAAGACACGCCCAGTCCCGCATCAGCGCCAACGCCGCAATGTTCGTCTTCGACTGGGTCATCAGGTAGATCGCCAAGTACCAGATCCTCAGCGGCAAGCGGCCGTGTTCCATCACAGTCCCGGCACGCAGGCTGGTTTGATACTTGCAGGCTTTGCATTGCCAGTAGCGATTACTGCCGCGCTTGAATTCGTAGGCCAGCTTATGCGCGCAGCGCGGGCATTCGTAGCCTCGGCTCCACCGCGCTTTTACCAGTTCCGCCTCGCATTGCTCTTCCGTTCCGTAGTCCCTCATGAACTTCGCCAGCGACAATCCTTTCTGAAACTGAATCCCGTTGATGGACATGATCACTCTCCGAAGAAAACCTATGACCAATGTTGGACAGCTGACCCCGCTACGGGTTCGGAACTTAGAACATAATCAGGACTGGTCATGCGTGTGTTGTTGAGCCAGTATGCCGTGGCCGGTCAACGTCCACTCAAAACGGCATAGCCATATCTTCCCCGTCGCACATCTGCTGGTGGCGCGCATTAGAACATTGTTCCGGCTCGAAGAGCTGCCATCGGATGGCCTTTCGGCTGCCTTCCTGAAGCCAAGCCCGGACCGCAGCGAGCGATTTTTTCCGGTCCGGGCCATCTCGTCATATTTCCTGCTAGCGCTAAGTTGAATGGACCTGCTAGTATTTCCCGTGCGCATTAGTTCAAAAAGGGAAAATGATGGAAAGCCGTCTCAACCGCCTTGAAGCCGTCCAGGCCATGCTGCTTGAAATCGGGCAGAAGTCGACGACATGCAGCGACATCACCGAGTTCATTCGCAGCGTGCACAAGGCGCTCGGCCGGATCATGTATTCCGCTAACTTTTATGTCGCGCTCAGCGACCGCGAAGACGGCAGCGTGCGCTTTGTGTATTTCGTCGACGAGCTCGACCCGACTCCCGACCCGCAGAAAAAGGTCAGGCTGGCCTCGCCCGATGAGTCGCCTACCGCCTGGGTGATCCTGAACCGCGACACGCTGGTGATGACGGCCGACGAGCACGCGGCGCGCAAGACGGGCGGCAAGGTGTGGGGCGCCGGCAGCACCGCCGAGCACTGGATGGGCTGCCCGCTGCTCGACCAGCAGCACGCGGCGCTGGGCGCCATCGTGATCCAGAGCTACAGCTTGCAACATACCTTCAGTCAGGAAGACCAGGCGCTGTTCGCGCTGATCGCCAACCACGTCTCGGTCGCGCTGCAGGGCCTGCAGAGCGTGGACCGGCTCGAGCGCGCGGTGCAGGAACGCACTGCCTTGCTGGCGCACGAAGTGGCCGAGCGCACGCGCGCCGAAACGGTGCAGCACGCGCTCTACGAGATCGCCAACCTGTCGGCCTCGGCGATCGACGCGCAGATGCTCTCGGCCAGCCTGCACAAGATCATCAGTGCCCTGATCGTCGCGGAAAACTTCCTGATCGCGCTGTATCATCCGGAAACGAAGGAGATCAGCATTCCGTATTTCGTGGACCAGAAGGATGCCGAGGCGCCGGTCAAGCGCTTTCGCTACGGGGTCGGGATGAGTTCCTACGTGCTCGCCTGCAAGCAGGCCAGCCTGCACGATGCGCACAGCTATGCCAGGCTGGTGGCCGACGGGCTCATCAACGAGCCGCTGGGCAGCACCGATATCGCCAGCTGGATGGGCGCGCCGATGCTGGTGCACGACCAGCCCTACGGCGTGATCATCGTGCAAAGCTACGATCCGGCGATCGTGTACACCCAGGCCGACCTCGAGCTGCTCGCCTTCATGGCCAGCCATGTGGCGGTGGCGATTGCGCGCATGCAGGCCGACCGCGCCATCCGCAAGGCCAAGGAGCGCCTCGAGAACCAGAACGCGGCCCTCAATGCGGCGCTGCGCGCCTTGCAGGAGGCGCAGTCGGAGCTGGTGCGCCAGGAAAAGCTGGCGTCGCTGGGGCGCCTGGTGGCCGGCGTCGCGCACGAGATCAATACGCCGCTGGGCATCTGCGTGACCGCGACCAGCCACCTGGTGCAGGAGCTCAAGCTCACGCGCGAGGAGCTCGACGCGGGCGAGATGACGGAGGACAGCCTGCAGCAGTTTTTCGAGATCATCGACCAGTCGCTGCGCATCATGACCACCAATACCCAGCGTGCCGCGGCGCTGGTGCGCAGCTTCAAGCAGGTCGCGGTCGACCAGTCATCGGACGCGATCCGCAGCTTCAACCTGAAGGGCTACCTCGACGAGGTGCTGCTGTCGTTGCAGCCCAAGCTCAAGGGCCGGCCGGTCCGGGTCGAGCTCGAGTGTCCGCCCGATATCAGCCTCGACAGCTTCCCCGGCGCGGTCTCGCAGATCGTGACCAACCTGGTCGTCAATTCGCTGGTGCATGGCTTCGAGCCGGGCCAGGCCGGCCATATCCGCATCGCGGTCCGGCTCGACGGCGAGCAGGTGCTGTTCGATTACGGCGATGACGGCGCCGGCATGTCCAAGGACATGCTGGCCCAGCTGTTCGACCCCTTCTTTACCACCAAGCGCGGGCAGGGCGGCAGCGGGCTGGGCGCCCACATCCTGTTCAACCTCGTTACCGGACCGCTGGGCGGCACGGTCAGGGCCGAGAGCGAGCCCGGCAAGGGCCTGCACTACCATCTGCAGTTCCCGCGCAGCCGCAGGAGCGCAATGCTCGCTGTCAGTCCAGGTCGGGAAAGCGCCGGTTGACTTCGAGCGCGGCGTCGATGTTGTTGATCAGTAGTTCCACGAACACCGGATCGAGATGGCGGCCCGCCAGTTCGCGCAGGTGCGCGAGCGTGCGCTCGACCGGCCACGCTTGCTTGTAGCAGCGCTTGTGCATGAGCGCGTCGAACACGTCGGCCACTGCGACGATGCGCGCGTACAGGTGGATCTGGTGGCCCTTCAGGCCCTGCGGATAGCCGCTGCCGTCGAATTTTTCATGGTGCTGGTGTGCGATCACGGCCGCGGCCTTGAGAATCGGGCGCGTCGAGCCGTTCAGGATCGACAGGCCCACCGCCGGATGCTGCTTCATGATTTCCCACTCGGCCGCATCGAGCTTGCCCGGCTTGAGCAGCACCGCGTCAGGGGTGGCGATCTTGCCGATGTCGTGCATCGGTGCGGCATGCCTGAGCACCGCGGTTTCGTCGTCCGGCATGCCGGACGCCTGCGCCAGCAGCTTGCACACCTCCGACATGCGGCGCACATGGTTGCCCGCTTCGTTCGAGCGCGATTCGACCACGTCGCCCAGACGCAGGATCAGCTCGGCCTGGGTGTCGGTGATTTCCTGGTTGAGCAGGATGTTGTCGAAGGCGATCGCCACGCCCGAGCAAAACAGTTCGAGCAGCTTGGCGTCGATTTCCGAGATATCCTCGACGCCCTTGAGCACCAGCAGCGAGGCCTTGCCGCTGTTGTTCGGGAAGTAGCCGACGTAGGTGTCGCCATGCAGGCGCGAGATGCGGTTCTTGCGCGCATCGTCGAGCTGCGCCAGCAATTCCGGCCCCAGCAGCGTGTCGCCGATATCGCCGATCTGGGCCAGTACCTCGTATTCGGTTTCGCCCGCGATCATGCTGGCCGCGCGCAGGCGCAGCAGGATGCTTTGTTCGAGGCACAGCAGCGCGACGACTTGCTGCAGCAGGCCGCAGGCGAAGTCCTTCAGATTGCGCTGGCGGAAAATGTGGGCCGAGGCCGCGATCACGCGCTCGAGGCCTTCGCGATAGTTCAGCTGCACCAGGCGCGCTTCCTCCACCTTCATGATGTCGCGGTAGGCGCGCAGCGCAGCGAAGGTGGTGGTAAACAGCTTGGTGCGATCGAGCTCGGTTTTTTCCTTGTAGTCGTTGATGTCGAAGTTGACGATCACGCGTTCCTCGGGCGCCTGGCCGGGCTGCCCGGTACGCAGCACGATGCGGGTGAACTCGTTGCCCAGCTCCTCGCGCATCCAGCGCGCCACTTCCAGGCCGCTGTCCTCGCGCTCCATCACCACGTCCAGGAACACCAGCGCGATGTCGGTTTCGCGCGCCATCACTTCCTTGGCCTCGCTTGCGCTGTAGGCGTGCAGGAAGCTCAGGGCGCGCCCGTCGAGCCGGAAGCGGTTCAGGGTCAGCTTGGTGATGTCATGGATATCGGGTTCATCGTCGACCAGCAGGACTTTCCAGGGGGGTAACTTGGGTGCGGCTGAAGACAGGAATGACATATGAACGAGTTCCGATACCGTTAGTGTTTGGATTCGAGCAATACGCCCCGGTGCACGGCACACTCGGCAGCGGGTCGAACCGATTGTAGTATGCCATTTGCCTATTAACAATAGAAAATATTAAATAGACACCGGCACTGTGACATACAGTTGGTAGCGATCGAGGGGAATGCCACGGACCTTGCAATTGCCCATTCGCAGTGTGTCAAGGCGCAGGGCGAACACGCAGATTTGCTAGAATAGACTTGTATAGTTCTGGCGCTATTGCGCCAACCAAGGAGTAGATGGTGTCGTTGTCGTCGATGACGAAATGGATGTACTGTGATTTTGGCGGTGCTGCTTGCACCCAGTAGGCATGTATTTTCCCCCTCGAAGATTTGGTGTAACGGTCGGCATTGTCAAAGTTTTCTATGCGGCGAACTTTTGTCAGCGCATCACTCCGACGGTTAGGATTTCCGAGCAGGTCGAAGAACTCCTGGCCGTTCATCGAATTCGCTCCCGCCATCCCGAGTGCTTCATACTTTCCGATATACGCGGCGCGAGTAGCGGACATAAAGAGGGCGCCAGTCCGGCCATCAACTGCCCCCTTGGGAAGTAAGTGCACCGCAAACGGTTCCGTCTCGGAAATGAAAATTCTTTCTATCTGGGTGGGGGAAAGTTTCATTTCCAGCACTCCGAACTGGAGCGTGATACATGTATTGCAGGGCGTTGGCGCCGGCCAGATTGTCGATTCCAAGGCCACATCGCTGGCAAAGCACGGTCGTAATAACATTCCGGCCGTTAGAGCAAATACGGCAATTTTCGCATTCACGCCCATTTCTGCTTTCCTGACATCGCGATTCCAAGCGATGCCATATCCAGTTGACTTTTCCACTTGTAGATCACGGCACGTGCGCAGGTGAACGACAAGCGACTGCGATATGCGTTGAAGGTGCCGTTCCCAAACTGCATAGCCAGCCAACTGACGGATGCGCGTCCGCCAGGGGGCTTCGGTACCCAGCCAAATGCCGTTGAGCATTTTTTTGTTTCGGAAAGCATAATGCCAAACACTTCGGCAACCTTCTCGTTCACTTCACCATCCCACACTGGAAGTATATTTGCAAATCGATAGAGGGACTGAATCATTTCTTTGACGTCGGCGCTGCCATTATCGCTAGCCATGATGCCTCCGATTGCAGTTTCACTGATCTTGCTTGAGTGCGCAAGTTAATGTAACCCGGCAGAAATGCAGGTCCTTGTTAGGGGTCAAGTGTTGTCGACATGCACGAGAGGCGGACTTGGCATTGCAAACACCAGCGTGGCAGCGCGCCAGGCGGCCCCGTGCGGATTAATATTTTGATACAAACTAATTGTCAGCTGCCCGATCAGCGTGTTCCAAACGGCGTATATTGGAAAGGCACGAAGAAACATCGTGCGCTTGAGATTGAAAGGAAAGACCATGAAGACAGTGATCCGAAACCTGGCCCTGGCGGGCCTGTCCCTGCTGGCGGCCGCAAGCGCTTCGGCGGGGGTGAGCGTGACGTTCTCGCATCCGGAGAACTACGCCGACCTGCCGTTCGCGCCATGGGAGCGCGATCAGGTGCTGCGGGACCTGACCGAGCACTTCACCCGCCTCGCGGCCACGCTGCCGCCGGGGCAGGACCTCAAGGTGGAAATCCTGGATGTCGACCTGGCGGGCCGGATCAGGCACGACTTTCGCGGCGCCCACGAGATCCGCGTCCTGCGCGGGCAGGCCGACTGGCCGCACATCCATCTGCGCTACACCCTGACCGAGGCAGGCCAGGTGCTGGGCACCGGTGAGGAACACCTGAGCAACATGATGTACCTCGACCGCATCAACCGCTACGTGAGCGGCGATCCGCTGCGCTACGAAAAACAGATGATCGACGACTGGTTCAAGGACAAGATCGCGCCCCGCCATCCAAGCTGAGCCGCGCCGTCACGCACCGTCGCTTTCGCGTGCCGCAGTCCGCGGCCCAGCAGTTCAGCCGCGCAAGTCCGCGACCGGCTCGCGCCCGAAGCGCTCGCTCAGGAGGAAGTCGACCAGGCGCCGCGCGCATGCGGCGGGCGCGTCAAGGCCGCCGCTGCGCTTGAGGGCGTCGAATTTCTCGCGCATGGGAAACTGCTCGAGCGACACGGCCCGCACGTCGGCCTGCATGTCGGTGTCGATCACGCCCGGCGCCAGGCTGCAGATGCGCAGCGCCGGCGTGTGGTCGAGCGCCACCGCCCGCGCGTGATGGTCGAGCGCGGCTTTGGTCGCGCAATACACGCTCCAGCCGGCATACGCATTGCGCGCTGCGCCACTTGACACGTGCACGATACGGCGCTCGCCGGCGCCGCCAGTGGCGGCCACGACTGCGCTCGAGAGCATCAGCGGCGCGCTCACATTGAGCGCGATGGCGCGGGCAATGGCCAGCGGGTCCTGGCTGTCGAGCGGGCCGACCGGCTTGACCGTTCCTGCATTGTTAATTAACAGTACACCACTGGCGCCCGACAGGAAGCGCCGCAGCGCGCCGCCGGCCAGCCATTGCCCCAACGCCGCGCTGTCGGACAGGTCGAGTTCGGCCTGTGAAAATGTGTCGGGATGGCTGCGTTCAAGGCCGGCATTGCGGTGCCGCGCGAGCCCGAGTACGGTGATGCCGCGCGCCAGCAGGTTGGCGGCAAGCGCGGCGCCCAGCCCCCGGGTGGAACCGGTAACGATTGCTTTCATCATTGTTGGGACATCCTTGAGGAACGAAGGCTAATTAGTGTACACCTGCGGCCGCGCGACGGTGTCCGACCCCACGGGGGCGAAAAAATCGCATACAATAAGTTACGTCGCCGCATGGCGACACACGCTGGGGGTCCTGCTAGCCGCAATGCGGCAAGTCGGTGAGAAATACCCTTCGAACCTGATCTGGATAATGCCAGCGAAGGGAAGCTATCGAGAAGCCCACGCCCCTCGACACTCCCCACCTGGTCCGGCTGAACCTTCAGATCGCACACTGGGAGCACTATGTACGCCATTCTGAAATTCCTGTCCGCCGCCCGTGCATTGATGAAGGGCGCCTGCGCATGAAAGTGATCGTCCTTGGCGCCGGCGTGGTCGGCAGCGCGTCCGCGTGGTACCTGCGCCAGCAGGGGCATGAGGTGACGGTGGTGGAGCGCCAGCCGGGCGCTGCGCTGGAAACGAGTTGTGCCAACGGCTGCCAGATTTCGGTCTCGCATGCCGAGCCGTGGGCCAATCCGGCCATGCTGGCCAAGGTCCTGAAATGGATCGGCCGCGAGGATGCGCCGCTGCTGTTGCGCTTGCGCGCAGAACCGCTGCAGTGGCAGTGGTTCCTGCAGTACCTGCGCGAATGCCTGCCCTCGCGCGTGGCGCGTAACGTGCGCCAGATCGTCGCGCTGGCCGACTACAGCCGCCTGTGCCTGAAGTCGCTGCGCGCCGACACCGGGATCGAATATGACCACCTGACGCGCGGCATCCTGCATTTTTATACCAGCCAGAAGGAATTCGACCGCTCCAAAGGGGCCGCCGCACTGATGCGCGAACTGGGCTGCCCGCGCGAGACGGTCGACGCCGACGAGGTGGTGCGGCTGGAACCGGCGCTGGCCGGCATGCGCGCCAGGATTGTCGGCGGCGATTTCACCGCGACCGATGAATCGGGCGATGTCCACCTGTTCACCTCGCGCCTGGCGCAGATGGCCGCCGCGGCCGGCGTCGAATTTCGTTTCAATACCAGCGTGACGCGCCTGCTGGGCGAGGGCAGCGGGGCCGATGCGCGCATCGACGCGGTGGAAGTCATCGATGCCGACGGGCGCTACCAGGTGCTGCGCGCCGACGCCTTCGTGGTGGCGCTGGGCAGTTTCTCGGTGCCCCTGCTCAGGCCGCTCGGGGTCAGGCTGATGATCTATCCGGGCAAGGGCTATTCGGCCACCTACCGGGTGCTGGACGCGGATGCGGCGCCCACCGTGTCGCTGACCGACGATGAATACAAGCTGGTCATTTCGCGCATCGGCCAGCAACTGCGCGTGGCCGGCACCTGCGAGTTCAACGGCTATGCGCGCGAGCTCAATCCGGTGCGCTGCGAGGTGCTCACGCGGCGCGTGCGGGAACTGTTTCCGCACGCCTGCGACTATGCCGATCCGGCCTACTGGAGCGGCCTGCGCCCGCTGACCCCGTCGAACGTGCCGTATATCGGCAAGACCAGCTACCGCAAGCTGTTCCTCAATACCGGGCACGGCACGCTGGGCTGGACCATGGGCTGCGGTTCAGGCCGGGCGATCGCCGACATCGTCTCGGGACAGCGCCCGGAGCTCGATTTCGCGTTTACCGGCGGCGCTTAATCGATCCAGTTGACACGTGTGAACTTGGCGCGAAATTCTTCCGGCATGCTCACCACCTGCGAGGTCTTGTAGTTGAAGAAGACAAAGCCGGACTTGGCCATGGCAATGAGGGTCTTGTCGCGCGGGCGGGTGATGCGGAAGATGACGTCGCCACCGTACTTGTTGAAGTCCATGACGCCGACCTCGAACAGCAACTGGTCGCGCGCATGCGCTTCCGCGCGGTAGGTGGTGGCAAGGTCAGTGACGATGATGCCAGTGCCGTCGCGTTCGGTTTCGCCTACGCCGAATTCGAACAGGAAGCGGGCACGCGCTTCGGAGATCATCGAGATCATCGAATCGTTGCCCAGGTGGTTGGCGCCGTTGATGTCGGTTACCCGGACGGTCAACGGCGTGCTGTAGCAGTACTGGTCTTCAGGGAAATCGAGTATCAGTCGGGCCATGGGGTTTCTCATTTGCGCACAATGCGATAGAGAGATTCTATCCTCTTGGCGCCGGCGCCCTCACTATTTTGAAAATTTTGCCGCTTTCGGCCAGCAGATACAGTTCGCCGTCCGCGTCGCTCCCGAACGACACGATGTTGCCGACGACGGGTGTGTGCCAGTCCTTGTGCAGCGACAGCTTGCCATCGGTATTCAGGAAGCTCTTCAGGAAGCCGGCGCAGTAGTCGGAATAGAAGTAGTGCCCGGCAAGCTCGGGCATCGCCTTGCCGCGGTACACCAAGCCGCCCACGATGGCGCAGCCGTTGACGTCGTTCGCGCCGTGGTCGTAGTCGAAGGCGGGCAGGGTCAGCCCGGCCTGCTTGCAGCCGGTCGCGTTATAGCACAGCGTGCCTTCCATGATGTTCCAGCCGTAGTTCAGGCCGGCCTGCGCCAAGGGGGCGATATCGACTTCCTCGCGCCGCTCCTGGCCCACGTCCGCGGTATAGAGCAGCTTGCCGTCGAAGCTGTAGCGGAACGGGTTGCGCAAGCCGTAGGCCCAGATTTCGCCGCGCCGCCCGGCTTGTCCGGCGAAGGGGTTGGACGGCGGGATCGCGTACGGCGCGCTGGAGGAAGAAGCGCTGACGTCGATGCGCAGTACTTTGCCGAGCAATGAATCGAGGTTTTGCGCGTTCTGGAACGGGTCGCCGGCGCCGCCGCCGTCGCCGGTGGCCAGGTACAGATAGCCGTCCGGTCCGAAGCTGATCAGGCCGCCGTAGTGGTTGGTGTAGGTCGGATGCGGGATCGAGAGAATCTTGATGGTGGCGCAAGGATCGCACATGTCGGTGCCGGCCAGGCGCTTATGGCGTTCGATGACCATGTTGTGGTCGCTGTCGATATAGTAGATGAAGAAATAGCCGTTGCTTTCGTACTGGGGGTGGAATGCCATCGACAGCAGACCGCCTTCGCCTTCGGTCGACACCCGGGCGCTGATGTCGAGCAGGGGAGTCGGCGTGAATGCGCCATCCTGCAAGATGCGGATGCGGCCCGCGCGCTCCACGATGAACAGGCGCGCGTCGCCCGGCGCGCTGGTCAGGAACACCGGTGCGGCCGCGCTGGTGACTTCCTGCAGCGCGAGCGCCAGCGGCGCGGCGCGGTAGCTGACCGACACGCTGGTGTCGCCGCCGGCCGTGACGACGGCCGACTGGGACGGCGCCGATGGCACATAGGTGACGGTGTCGCGCACCACAGTGGAAGCCGTGACGGTGTAGCTGCCCGGCGCAAGCTTGGCCAGGGTGGCCGATTGAGTGATGTCCTGCGAGAAATCGCCGGGGCCGGCGACATGCACCGCGGCGGGCACGCCGGCTGGCAGGTTGTAGATGAGGACGGTGAGCTCGCCGGTGGTGGGGCGTTGTCCGCCGCCGCCACCACCGCATGCCGTCAGGAAGGTAATGACAAGGGCCAACAGAATTGACCGTGCTTGATGTATCAGCATTTCAGCCTCCGCAATGACAGGAAGAACGAAGCGGTATACACCCCGCTTGATTAGTTCAGTCTACCTGCATCACTTCTGGCTACTTTCTGCGCTGCGTCACGCTTGAACGCCGTCGAGCCCGCCCCAAGTCAGCGAGTCAGTCGATAAATCAGGATCGCGGTGCGGATGGTGGCGCGTTCGAGCGAGGCGAGGTCAAGTTCTTCGTTGGGCGAATGCGAGCCGCGTCCGCTCACGCCAAGACCATCGAGGCTGTCGACAAACGGCGCGACGAATTGCACATCGCCGGCTCCGCGCTGGCCTGGTGGAAATGCCGCGATCGGGCCGAGGCCGGCGTCGCTGCTTGCCTGCGAATACATTTCCAGCACGCGCAGGTTGCCTGGGGTGGGCGACATCGGCGGATAGGATTCACCGAAGGAAATGCTGGCGCTGGTGCCCGGCAGATTCTGTGCGACGATCGCGCGCATTTTCTCGTGGGCGCGGTCGCGCTGCTCGATCGTCAGGTAGCGCAGGTCGCCCTTGATGGTCACGCTGTTGGCGATCACATTGGTCTTGCCGAAAGCGCTGCCGCGCGAAGCGCTCGCGTCGTAGCTCACTTCGGTGCCGCCCAGGATCACGCCGGGATTGAAGGTCAGGTCCGGCTCGATCACCTGCTGGCGGAAGCCGTCCAGGATGCGCGCCGCCTCGAACACCGCGCCATAGCCGGCGCTGCTGTTGAAGATGCCCGACGAGTGGCCCTGCCTGGCCTTGACGTCGAGTTCGAAGAAGGAGCTGGCGCGCCGTCCGATGGTGGCCGTGGCCTGGCCTGCCGCGTCCAGCACGGTGCCTTCGAAGGCGAGCGCGATATCGCTGCGTTTGGCCAGCTCGAGCATCGGCCCGCGCGAGACCGATTTGGGGTTGCCCGCGCTTTCCTCGTCGCCGGTAAACATGACGGCGATGCTGGTGTTGTCGAGCGCGCCGACCCGCTGCAGTGCGCGCAAGGCTTCGAGCACGACCACGTCGCCGCCTTTCATGTCACTCACGCCCTGGCCGCGCACGCGCTCGCCCTGGCGGTCCCATTTTTGCACCGGGCTGTCCGGCTCGAACACGGTATCGAGGTGGCCGAGCAGCAGCAGCCGCTTGCCTTGCCTGCCTTCGCGCGTGGCGACCAGGTGGCCGGCGCGCTGCATCTCGGGCGGCATCTCGACCCAGCTGGTGGCAAAGCCGAGCTGGTCGAGTTCGGCGCGAAACACTTGCCCGACCTCGCGCACGCCCGCATGGTTCATGGTGCCGCTGTTGATGTTGACGCTGCGTTCGAGCAGCGCCAGCGCGTCGGCCGAACGGCCCTTGACTTCGGCCACGATGCGTTCTTCAGCGGAAGACAGTTGGGCCGCGGGCGCGACATTCATGCAACATAACGCGACTGCGGCGCATACTAGGCGAGCATACTGATTCATGGGGTTCCTGACGGATGGATGGAAATCGAATGCAACTCTACTATTGCAAGCGCATTCAGTCGAGCCCCTTGTTGCTGACCTGCACCGAGCCGGCATGCTGAACCACTGCTTCGTTGCCAGTGGCGCCGCTACGAATTGCCTTCAGATAAAACAACAGCGAGGTGAGCGCGCACGCCAGAAGCAGGCCGAACAGCAGGGCCGGCGTCGGGTCGAACTGCACCACGGCCGCGATCGCAAGCGGGCCGGCCGCTTTCGAGATCAGGGATGGACCGGACAGCGCGCCCGAGATGGCGCCGTAATTCCTGGTCCCGAACATCGCTTGCGGAATGGTGCCGCGCACGATCGTCAGGATACCGTTGCTCAGGCCGTAAAGAATGCAGAACAGCGCGACCGCAGCCATGTGCTGGCCGAAAAACAGCAGCGCCAGCAGGGCGCCCGGCAGGATGCCGAAGGTGATCTTGCCTACCGTCTGCGGGCGCGAGCGCCGGGCAAACATCATCTCGCCGATGCGCCCGGCAACCTGCATCGGTCCGATCAGCGCGGCCATGAACACCACCTCCGAGGCCGAGTGCCCGAAGCGTTGCAGGATCGGAATCAGGTGCACCGACAGCGCCGAGAAGATGAAGCTGTTGGCCGAGAATGCGAAGGCAAGCGTCCAGAAGGCCGGGTGGCGCAGCGCCTGCCTGAGCGTGAAGTCGGGTCCGCCATGCATGCGCGCGCCGGTGCCGCGCTTGGCCGGGCGTGCCGTCAGCAGCAGGTGCAGCGGCAGGCAAAGGCCGAGCTGCAGGACCCCGTACAGCAGGTAGGTGTCGCGCCAGCCGACCAGCGTGTTGACCTTGAGCGTGAGCGGCCAGAAAACGGTGCTGGCGAAGCCCCCGAACAGGGTCAGGGTCGAAATCCCTGGCGCGCCGACAGGCCGAACTGGTGGTTAATGGTGGCGAAGGCCGCTTCGTACAAAACCGCCGCCATTGCCACGCCCAGCACGGTCCACGCCAGGAAGTACAGCGTGGTGCCGTGCGCATGGCTAAGCAGGATGAAGCCGAGTCCGGACAACAGCGAACCGCTGCCCATCACCAGGCGCCCGCCGTAGCGGTCGAGCAGGATGCCGGCCGGGGTCGAGGCCAGCCCCGCCACCAGCAGGCTCCACGAGAATGCCCCGAACACGGTTTCGGCGCGCCAGCCCAGTTCGCGCTCGATGTCGGGACCGAGGATGGCAAAGGCGTAGTACAGGCTGCCCCAGGAAACGACCTGGGTGACTGCGAGGATGGCGATGGTTTTCCAGGACTGCGGCTGGTTCATGCTGGCCACGCGATGGGTCGGGGAGGTGATGGCCGCAGCCACGAGGCGGGGCGGGCGTTCATTATTTGATGCAACAAGAATAGCACAGGCGCAAATATGGTCCAATGAGCGGGGGGCACGCATGGTGCGCTGTCGCACAGATCGGGACAGGGTTCGCGTTCAAGCTCGTGGAAACATTCAGGCGAAACGTTCGACTTTTCCAATAATCAATGCAACTGAAAGCGTTCAGCGTCACGTTATTGCTGGTCAGTTCAGCGCTGCATGCGGCGCAAAGCGAGCCGATTGGCCCCGGTGCGCGTGGCGAGCCTGTGCTGCGGGCCCAGGTGCTGCTTGACCGTGTCCGTTTTTCGCCCGGGGAAATCGATGGCGTGTATGGCGACACCATGCGCCAGGCCATCGTCGGCTTCCAGCAGGCAAGGCGGCTCGAGGTGACGGGGCTGCTCGATGCGGCCACCTGGACTGAACTGGAAACGGACAGCGAACCGGTGCTGGTCAGCTATACGGTCACCCAGGCCGACGCGGCCGGTCCCTATCGCAAGGTGCCCAGTGGAATGGCCGCCAAGGCGACCCGCCGTTCATTGGGCTACGCCAGTGCCGCCGAAGCGCTGGGCGAACGCTTCCACGCCAGCCCGCGCCTGCTTAAACAGCTTAATCCCGGCAAGGTGCTCGGCCGCGCGGGGGAGCAGATCCTGGTGCCGAACGTGGCGGGCGAGCCGCTGCCGGCAGCCGCCCGGATCGTGGTCGACCGCTCCGACCGCACCCTGGCGCTGCTCGACGACGCCGGCAACACCATTGCCCAGTTTCCGGTCACCACAGGCAGCGAGCGCGATCCGCTTCCCGTCGGAACCTGGGCCGTGACCTACATCGCGAAAAACCCGGTGTTCCATTACAACCCGAAACTGTTCTGGGACGCCGCGCCGGATGAGCGTCCCGCCATCATTCCGGCCGGGCCGAACAGCCCGGTGGGGGTGGTCTGGATCAACCTGTCGAAACAACATTACGGCATTCACGGTACGCCCGAGCCCAGGCTGATCGGCAAGACCGCCTCGCATGGCTGCGTGCGGCTGACCAACTGGGACGCGCAGGCAACTGCGCAGGCGATTACGGCAGGCCTGCCCGTGATTTTGCAGGAATAACGGCGCTTACCAGTGGCGCGGGCGGCCGGTGTCCATGTGCACGAACTGCGACTCGGGGTAATAGCCGACGCCGCCGGAGCGTGCCCGCAGCGCGGCCTTGTGCAGGTCGGCCAGCTTGTGGCCGGGCATGCGCACGTCGATCGCCTTGCCTTCCATATGCAGGCTGTGCCTGGCGACGCCGCCACTGCGTTCAGCGAGCATCTTGTTCGACTCCGGCGAGCGGTACCCGGAAATGATGTGCAGCACTTCCTTGCTGCCGACCTGGGCGGTGACCGTGTCGAGCAGGACCAGCAGTTGCGGGTCGATGACCGCAATCGAGTCGTTGCGATGATCGCGCAACAGTTTGTTGATGTCGTTGAGGGCATCGGGCAGGAACTGGCCCTCGGCCCAGAACACGCTCTTCAGCGTTTCACCTGTATGCGTATTGTAAAGGCGCAATGTGCGCTCGTTGGGTGCGGCTGCGGCTGCGCGCGCGAACGCGGGAACGCTCAGCGCGGCCATTACGACGGAACTTTTGAGAAAGGAGCGGCGTTGGGTCATGGTTCATCCTTACGCAGGTTCAATGCCGCATCATACAGCCGTCGGGGAAATGCTGCAGTGCTCGCCGTGCAAAGTGTCCTTGTGACAAGCTTCCCCTCAGGCCGGCTGCGGCGGCCTGTCGCCGCTGTTCGTCAACAGCGCTTCGAATTGCTCGGCGGGAACCGGGTGCCCGAACAGGAAGCCCTGCCCGAAGTCGCATCCGGCCTGGCGCAGCAGTTCGCTCTGGTGTGCGGTTTCCACACCCTCGGCGATGACTTTCAGGCCCAGCTTGTGCGCCATCACGATGATCGCTTCGCACAGCGCGACATTGGCCGCGTCGTTCTCCAGGTTGAAGACGAAGGACTTGTCGATCTTGAGGTAGTCGAGATTGAACTTGCGCAAGTACGACAGCGACGCATAGCCGGTGCCGAAATCGTCGAGCGAGAGCTCGATGCCGGCGTTCTGGAACGCCATCAGCTGCTTCATCACGCTGTTGTCGGCGCGCAGCATCAGACCTTCCGTGATTTCCAGGCCCACCGGCCCAGCAGACGCTTCGCTTGCCTGGCTGGGGTTCCTGCATTGCGCGAGCCACTCGCAGTACTGCGCGCCATTGCCGCGGTAGAACTGGACCGGCGAGACATTCACGCACACCGTCAGGTCCCGGTGATACGCGCGCCAGCGCCGGGCCTGTTGCAAGGCTTGGCGGAACACCCAGTCGCCGATCGGCACGATCATGCCGGTATGTTCGGCGATCGGGATGAAGTCGGTCGGGCTGATGTCGCCGTTTTCGGGGTGGTGCCAGCGGATCAAGGCCTCGGCCTTGGCCAGCTTTGCGTTCGCCAGCTCGACGATCGGCTGGTAGAACACCTCCAGTTGCGCGCCCCCGATGGCGCGGCGCAGGTCGCGGCTCAGGTTCATGCGCGTCTGTGCGGCCTCCTGCATGCTGCTGGTGAAGTAAGAGAAACGGTTGCGGCCCAGGTCTTTCGACTGGTACATGGCCTGGTCGGCGTTGCGCAGCAGCTCGCCCGCCGTGCCTGCATCCTGGGGGAACAGGGTGATGCCGATGCTGGCGGAAACGTAGGCCACCTCATTGCCAAGCTGGAACGGGCCGGCCAGGTCGAGCAGGATCTTCTGGGCCACGTCGGTCACCGTGTCCACATCATGCAGCTCGGCCAGCGTGACGGTGAACTCGTCGCCGCCGAGGCGGGTGACGGTGTCGCTTTCGCGCACATACGAGGCGAGGCGCTGCCCGACCTGCTTGAGCAGCAGGTCGCCGGTGGCATGACCCAGGGTGTCGTTGATTTCCTTGAAATGGTCGAGGTCGATGAACAGCAGCGCCACCGACAAGCCGGTGCGGTGCGCCTTCTTGAGGTCCATCTCCAGCCGGTCGTGGAACACGGTGCGGTTGGGCAGGCCGGTCAGCCGGTCGATATTGACTTCCCGTAAAGCCTGCTCGATCTGCTCGCGGTCGCGCACTTCGCTGGCCAGCGAATAGGCGCGTTGCTGAAGCGAGGCGATGGTCCGCTGCAGGCAGTGCAGGTCGCTGTGCGGATCGAAGCCCTCGGCCGGCAGCACGTCGGAATGCAAGGCGCACACCTGTTCGAACATGGGGCTGTCCTCGGCCCGCGGGAAGGCGCTCAGCGGGTAGGCGCACAGGATGGAAAAGGAAGCGTCTTGCATCAGATCGTTGAAATAGCGCTCCATCCGGATCGCCGCATCGTGCTTTGCCGCCGCGTGCAGCGAGCACGATCCGCCGGCGCACAGCAACGCCGCCATTTCGCCAAAGATCCAGATGCGCCCCTCGTGATCCTTGGTGGCGGCGGCGATCAGATCGTCGATGATCTGGCGGAAGCGGGCCTGGTCGAGCGCACCGTCCCGCATGAAGAGCGGGATCATGCGCTCGGCGTCAAGCGCGATGAAGTTGACGCTGCCGAGCAGGCCACGCGCGCGGAGCTGGCGCTCCAGTTGCGCCAGGTGCGCACTGGTGGCAATCGCGATGGCCTTGTCACCGGCGGCCAGCTCCGAGCCGATGAACTGTGCCAGGCCGGCGATCAGGAAATTGTCGTTCTCGTAGAACCGGACCAGATGTGAGCCCATTGCATGTTCACCTCGAACCAGCGCCGCCAACCCGTTGAACGACGAAGGGAATTGATTTCGACCGGCGCAACGCTGGTTTGGTTCAGGCCTGCGAGCGCGCTCACATGGCGGGCAGGTCGGCGCCGTCGAAGACCGGATGCAAGGGCAGCACCACCTTGAACACGGTGCCGATATTGAGTTCGCTGCGTACCTCGATGCGCCCGCCGTGCTTTTGCACGATACCGTACGACAGCGACAGCCCCAGCCCGGTTCCCTTGCCGACCTGCTTGGTGGTGAAGAACGGTTCGAAGATGCGCCCGAGGTGCTCGGCCTGGATGCCTTTGCCGGTGTCCTCCACCTCCACCCACACGTTGTGCGCGTCGTGCCCGGTGCGCAAGGTAATGCGGCCGCGTTCCGCGATCGCATGCGCCGCATTGATCAGCAAGTTCATGAACACCTGGTTGAGCTGGGACGGGAAGCATTCGATCGAAGGGATGGCGCCGTATTGCTTGATCACTTCGGCCTTGTACTTGAGCTCGTTCCAGACCACATTCAGCGTGCTGTCCAGGCCGGTCTCCAGGCTGGCGTGCTGGCGACCGCCGCCGTCCACGTGCGAGAACTCCTTCATGTCCTGCACGATGCGCTTGACGCGCTCGAGGCCGTCGAGCGACTCGGCCAGCAGGTTGCCGAGGTCTTCGCGCAGGTAGGCCGCATCGATCTCCTTCTTGAGGCGGGCGATGTCCTGCTGGTCGGCCGGGGCCAGGGTCGGTTCCAGCTGTTCGTAGGCGTCCAGCAGGCGCAGCATGTCCTGCGCGTAGCGCTGCAAGGTGCCCAGGTTGGAATTGACAAAGCCGACCGGGTTGTTGATCTCATGCGCGACGCCGGCGGCGAGCACACCGATCGATGCCATTTTTTCCGATTGCAGCAGCTGGCTCTGGGCTTCTCCCAGCTTCTTGATCAGGTCTTCCTGGCGCGCCTTCTCGGTTTGCAAGGTCTGGTTCGCCCTTTGCAGGTCCACGGTGCGCTCGAGCACCCTTGCCTCGAGCCGGTCGCGCGATTCGCGCAGCGCTTCCTCGGCCAGCTTGCGCTCGGTGATGTCGGTGTAGCCGAACACGCGGCCGATGATGCGCTCGCCCAGGTACTGGGGGCGCGAGCGGCATTCGAACACCCGGCCATCCTTGAGCCGGAACAGGTCCTCGGCCTCATTGCGGTCGACCACTTCCTGCAGCCGCGTTCGGCACAGGTCGGCTTCCTCGACATGCCCGGCCAGAAATTCGAGGATCGCCGCGTCGTCGCGCGAGAGCAGCAAGTCTTCGGGAATTTCCCACATCTTGCTGAACAGGCGGTTCATGCTGGCGATCTTGCCGTGCCAGTCGATCACCAGGATGCCGTTGCCGGTCGACTCCAGCGTCGCCTGCAGTTGCGACAGGGTTTGTTCGAGCGCGTCTTCGACCTGGCGCTCATGCCCGATATCGCGTGCCTGCACCAGCAGCAAGGGCGCGCCCTCGTGGTGGATCACGCGCACGAACTTGGTGACCGTCAGCAGCGAGGCGTCGGCGCAGTGGTACTCGCCCTGCTGCGCGTCGATATCGAGGTATTGGCCGTTGCGCACATCTTCCCAATAAAAGACGTCCTGCAGGGAGCTCTCGATGTCGGTGATGCTCATCGAAAGCAATTGTTCTTCGCTGTAACCGAGCGTTTGCTCCACGACCCGGTTGGCGACGACGATGCGCAGGTCGCCCGGCTCGACCAGCAGCATCATGTTCGGGCTGTGATCGAGCATCAGTTGTTGCAGGTTCTTCATGCGGTGGCGGCCCCGGCGCTGGCCGCGTCGAAGTAATAACTGACCCGTTTGCGCGGGCTCAGGTAGACATAGATTTCCTTCGGCACTTGCGCCGGCCGGATCGATTTGGCGATATTGAGGTCGGTTTCGCGTTCCATGTCGACCAGGATGGCTTCATCCCTGGGCACTCCGGCGTCGTAGATCACGACCACCGGCTTCATCGGCTTGGCGGTGTTGATGGTGGCAACCATGCCGATGACGCCGTTCGACAACTGGACGATTGTGCCGGGAGGATACACGCCAAGGCAGCGGATGAACACTTGCAGCAGTTTCGGATCGAACTTGCTGCGCAGCTTGGCGAACATCATCGACAGCGCCTCATGCGGGGTCAGGGCGGCCGCGATATTGAGAGGATTGCACAGCTCGTCGTAAAAATTGGCGATCGAAACGATGCGCGCGAGCACGCCGATTGCATCGCCCTTGAGCTTGCGCGGATAGCCGGTGCCATCGAAGTTTTCGTGATGGTCGCGGATGATCGCGATCACCGCCGGAGGAAAGCCGAAGCGTTCGCCGATCTCGACGCCGTACTGGGAGTGCAGTTCGTAGAAGTTCTTCTCGGCCTGGGTCAGGGGATCGAGCTTGGTGAGGATCTTGTCGGGGATGTTCTTGTGCCCGATGTCGTGAAACAGCGCGCCCATGCCGAGCGCGCCGGCCACCTCCTGCGGCAGCTTGATGTCGCGTGCGATGATCATCGACAGCATGGTCACGTTGAGCGAGTGGAAATAGACTTCCTCGCCGCCCATCTTGTCGCCCATCACATGGATGGCCAGCTCGGGGGCGCACAGGATCGAATCGGCAATCTGCGTGATCAGCTCGTTGGCCATGCGTACGCTGTCCGCGGGCTGCGGGAAAATGTTCTTTTCGATCTCGCGGATCGCCTTGGTGGCATTGATGAACGCTTCCTCGATGCGCGCGGCCGCCTCGCGTTGCGCCTTGATGCGCGCCATCATCGCGCGCTTCGCTTCCAGCGCCGGCGAGGCCACGGCCTGCGCGGCGGCCTGCTCGCCGGTCTTTGACTGCGGCTGCGGCGCATTGGAGCGCACAGGCGCCGGAGCAACATCGCTCAGCGCCGGGTCGTAGCGCACCGTTTTCAGTCCCAGGCCCTGGATGGTCCTGATCTGTTCTTCGTTCCTGATCTTGAAATGGCTGAACGCAAAGGGGTGTTCGAACCACTTCAGGTCGAGATGAATATACAAGCCAACCTGAAGCTGGTCGGTCGAGATATTGAAATTATCGAGCATCTGTCGGCAGCCTGTTCTTGGTGTAATTCGGTTGCATCGCTGGCAAGTCCTTCGATCCGGCTGGCGGCAAGCAAAAGATACCTGCGCGCTGCAACTGCTGCTATTGGTGTGTATAGGATACCTGCCCCATCACCTACAAGCAACAGTGTTAACGCCCGCCTGTGCGGATGCAACAATCGGCGCGACAGGCGGGGCGGCGCCAAACGCGGTAAGCTAGCGCTTTTGGGCTCCCGATGATTCCTTGTTCCGTACTTGACCTTGCCCCGATCGCCGAAGGCGGCGATCCGGCCCAGTCGTTTCACAACACGCTCGACCTGGCCCAGCACGCCGAACGCTGGGGCTACCAGCGCTACTGGCTGGCCGAGCACCACGGCATGCCGGGCATCGCCAGCGCGGCCACGGCTGTGCTGATCGGATATGTTGCAGCAGGTACCAAGCGGATCCGGGTTGGTGCGGGCGGCATCATGTTGCCCAACCATTCCCCGCTGGTGATCGCGGAGCAGTTCGGCACGCTTGAATCGCTGTTTCCCGGACGCATAGACCTGGGGCTGGGCCGTGCGCCAGGTTCCGACCAGGCAACCGCACGCGCCCTGCGGCGCAACCTGGCGTCCGATCCCGACCAGTTCCCGCAGGACGTGGTCGAGCTGATGGATTATTTTTCGGGAAAACAAAAGCGGCCGGTGCAGGCGGTTCCCGGCGCCGGGCTCGAGGTGCCGCTGTGGATCCTGGGCTCCAGCCTGTTCGGAGCGCAGCTGGCCGCCGCGCTTGGGCTGCCGTACGCCTTCGCGTCCCATTTCGCGCCAGGCCAGATGATGCAGGCGATCGAGCTGTACCGCGCCACCTTCCGCCCGTCCGCGAAGCTGGCCAAGCCGCATGTCATGCTCGGTTTTAACGTGTTCGCATCCGACTCGGATGCGCATGCGCAGTTCCTGGCCAGCTCGATGCAGCAGGCCTTCATCAATCTGCGCAGCGGGCGGCCAAGCCGCCTGCAGCCGCCGGTGCACGACTACTGGAACCGGATCGGCGAACAGGAGCGCACGATGCTCGGGCAAGTCATGTCGTGTTCTGCGATCGGCTCGCGCGACACGGTGGCGCGCGAGATGGAAGCCTTCATCGCCCGTACCGGCGCCGACGAACTGATGATCACCTCGCAGGTGTTCGAGCACGCCGCGCGCCTGCGCTCCTACGAGATCACGGCCAGCCTGATGCCCTGAGGATCGGCCAATGACCGGGGTGCGGATTTCCGCACAGCTGCACTCCCCGGTTCCGGATTTTCGCGCGCGTGAGCTTGTTGTTTGCCTGCGCTGCGGCGCATAAAGGCAAGCAAATCAAGCCCTTGCGACGATGTCGAGCCGGTGGCATGAAACGTGCACATGGGTCTGCGTACAGTCAAACCAAACGGAGACCATGATGACCAGATTCCCAACATTACTGATGGCGGCAGCGGCCTTGCTGAGCGCCACGTCGATTGCCCGTGCCGAGGACGTTGTCCGGCTAGGCAACTTAAAGTTCGCGCACTACGGCGCCGTGTCGTACATGAAGGAAATCGGCCCGACCTGCGGCATTCGCGTCGAGGAACATATGTTCGCCAAGGGCCCGGACGTGATGCAGGCCATCCTTGCCGGTGAGCTCGACACGGGCGCGACCGCGTCGGAAGCGGCCATCGCGGGCCGTGCCAACGGCGCCCCTATCTATATCGTGGCCGGCTTTGCCAAGGGCGGCGCACGGCTGGTGGCGCGCCCCGATGCGGGGATCAAATCGATCAAGGACCTGAAGGGCAAGAAGGTCGGCGTGACGCGCGGCGGCATCCACGAAGTGCTGCTCTCGGCCGAGCTGGCGCAGCACGGCCTGTCGTGGTCGGACTCGCCGGGCAAGGACGTGCAGGTGATCTTCCTGGCGTTCGCCGACCTGAACCAGGCGCTGCTGGGCAAGAACCTGGACGCCATCATGCAAAGCGAGCCGCAATCGTCGCAGGCGATCAACAAGGGCTTCGGGGTCGAGATCATGAAGCCGTACGACACGCCGATCGGCGCCCCGGTGCGCACGCTGGTCATGAGCGAGAAGTTCTACAAGGAGCGCCCCGCGGTGGCCGCCAAGTTCATGCAGTGCTTCGTGAAGGCGACCAAGCTGTTCATCGACAACAAGGCAGTGGCCGAGAAGTACGTGCGCGAGTCGATGTTCAAGAATCAGATCAGCAAGGACGATTTCGATGACGCGATCGAAAACTCGCCTTATACCTACGACATCACGCCGGCCCACATCCAGGTGACGACCGACGTGATGGCCAAGTTCGGCACCGGCAAGATGCGCACGCCGCCGCTGGCCAAGGACTGGGTCAAGACCGACCTGCTCGAGCAGGCCAAGAAGTCGCTCAACATCAAGTAAGGCGGGCCGCAATGAAACAGAAGAACTGGCGCGAAAGCGCTTCCGGCCTGGTCGCGCCCGTCGTGATCGTCGCGCTCTGGCAGCTTAGCGCCACGCTCGGCCTGGTCAATCCGCTGGTGCTGCCTTCGCCCTGGGCGGTGGTGCTCAAGTGGATCGAGTACGCGCTGCCGTTGACCGCGTTCGATCCGGCGGCCGGCTCGTGGCTGGCCTGGGCCGTGTCGGGCGAATTGCTCAAGGATACCCTCGGCAGCATGTACCGGGTGGTGGTCGGCTTCCTGGTCGGCGCCGGCCTGGCCTTGCCGCTCGGCCTGCTGATGGGGGCGAGCCAGGTGGTGTACGCCTGGCTCAATCCCCTCATGCAGCTGCTGCGTCCGATTCCGCCGATCGCCTACATTCCGCTGGCGATCCTGTGGTTCGGACTGGGTAACGCGCCGGCGGTATTCCTGATCGCGCTCGGCGCCTTCTTTCCGGTACTGATGAACACCATCGCCGGCGTGCGCCAGGTCGACGGCATCTACATCCGCGCCGCGCGCAACCTGGGCGCCAGCCGCAGCACCATGTTCTTGCGCGTGATGCTGCCGGCGGCCGTTCCCTACATCCTGTCCGGTGTGCGGATCGGCATCGGCACCGCCTTCATCGTGGTGATCGTGTCCGAGATGATCGCGGTAAACAACGGGCTCGGCTTTCGCATCCTCGAGGCGCGCGAGTATTTCTGGTCCGACAAGATCGTCGCCGGCATGATCAGCATCGGCCTGCTTGGCCTGGGGATCGATATCGCAATGAACAAACTGAACAACCATCTGCTGCGGTGGCACCGCGGCCTGGAGAGCTGACATGAGCACATCGCATATCGACATCAAGGGCGTGGGCAAGGTGTTCGCCGCGGGCGGGCGCGAGGTGGTCGCGCTCAAGGACATCGAACTGCACATTCCGAACGGCCAGTTCGTGTGCCTGCTGGGCCCCTCCGGCTGCGGCAAGTCGACCCTGCTCAATGCGGTGGCCGGCTTTGCGCTGCCCTCGAGCGGCACCATCACCGCGCACGGCAAGCTGGTCACGGCGCCCGGTCCCGAACGCGGCATGGTGTTCCAGGAGTACGCGCTGTTCCCGTGGATGACGGTCGAAAAGAACGTCGCCTTCGGCCTCGAGATCAAGGGCGCCACTGCGCCCGAGATCGAACGGATCGTGGCGCGCCTGCTCGACACGCTGGGCCTGGCCGAGTTCCGGCAGCGCTTTCCGAAGGACCTGTCGGGCGGGATGCGCCAGCGCGTGGCCATCGCGCGCGTGCTGGCCATGGATTCGCCGATCATGCTGATGGACGAGCCGTTCGGCGCGCTCGACGCGCTCACGCGCCGCAACCTGCAGGACGAGCTGCTGCGCATCTGGGCCGAACTGAAGAAGACCATCATCTTCGTCACCCATAGCATCGAGGAAGCGATCTACCTGGCCGACCGCATCGTCGTCATGACCTACCGGCCGGGCACGGTCAAGCGCGACCTCATGGTGGAGCTGCCGCGCCTGCGCGACCCGGCCTCGCCCGAGTTCAACGCACTCAAGCGCGAGCTGGGCGCGCTCGTGATGGAGGAGCAACAACGCCACCACCATGACGAAATGCGCAGCGCGGCGATCGACTGAGCCGTGCATGCGCGCGGGCGCTCGCGTAGAATCGGCGCAATGAAACTTGGAAATCTAATGCGCGCACGACAGCTTGCCTGGATTGCCGCGCTGCTGGCCAGCGCGGCCCTGATCGCACTGGCCTACCTGGGCGCGGCCCGCCACATCCGCGCCGAGATCGAGGACCAGGGCCAGCGCCAGCTCAAGCTGATGGCGCCGGAACTGGAATCGGCGCTCGACAAGTTCGAAACGCTGCCGTTCGTGCTCGGTTTCCAGGGCGACCTGACCGCAGCGCTGGCGCGGCCTGGCGACGCGCAAGCGATCGCGCGCCTGAACCGGATTTTGCAGACCATCCAGCGCCAGGCCAAGGTCTCCGCGATCTACCTGATGGACCTCGAGGGCAATACGCTGGCGGCCAGCAACTGGGACCTGCCCCTGACCTTCGTGGGGAAAAACTTTGCGTTCAGGCCGTATTTCATGGAGGCGCGCGGCGGCCGGGCAGGGCGCTTCTACGGCATCGGCAACACCACCAGCGAGCCCGGCTACTTCATCGCGCAGCCGGTCAACCGGGACGGCAGGATCGCCGGGGTGGTCGCCGTCAAGATCAGCCTGGCCGAATTCGAACGCACCTGGAGCGGCAGCGACGACCCGATCGCGCTGGCCGACCATGCCGGCGTCATATTCCTGAGCAACCGGCCGCTGTGGAAGTATCGCAGCCTGCAGCCGTTGGCGGCGCAGACCCAGCGCGAGCTGGCCAGCACGGCGCAATATGCGCGCCGCCCGGTCGCGCCGCTCGCCGCGCAGGCCCCGGCCGCGGTGACGCGGGCGGTCGGGCGGCTCGGCTGGCAGCTGATGCTGTTCCCCTCGCATGGCCGGATTGCGCGCAGCGCCTCGTTGTGGGCCGGCGGCGCCGCGCTGCTGCTGGCCAGCGCCGCGATGGCGCTGTGGGCGCTGCACCAGCGCCGGCGCCGCCTGGAAGAACGGCGCGCCGCGCGCGCCGCGCTGCGCCTGGCCGAGCAGGAGCTCGATACCAAGCTGGCCGAGCGCACCTTGCAGCTGCGCCTGACCAATACCGATCTCGAGAGCAAATACGCGGCGCTCAAGCAAACCGAAAATTTGCTGCGCAGCACACAGAACGAGTTGGTGCAGGCAGGTAAGCTTGCGATGCTGGGCCAGATGGCGGCCGGCATGACGCATGAACTGAACCAGCCGCTGGCGGCCATCCGCGCCTTCGCCGACAACGCCCGCACCTTTCTTGAACGCGGCCAGAGCGAGCAGGCCAGCAGCAACCTCGCGCACATCGGCGACGCCAGTGCGCGCATGGGCGCGATCATCGGCCAGCTCAAGGGCTTCGCGCGCAAGAGCGACGTGCTGGCCACGGTCGACATCGCCGGCTCGATCCGCGCCTCGGCGTTCCTGCTGCAAAGCGAGTTCCGGCGCCAGCGCGTCGAACTGGCGATCGACACCGGGCCGGCCGCTGCCGCGCCGCTGCTGGTGACGGGCGACAGCGTGCGCATCGAACAGGTTTTCATCAACCTGCTGCGCAATGGGCTCGATGCGGTCGAAAATGCAGCCGAGCGGCGCGTTGCGATCACGCTTGCCGCGCGCGCCGGCTGCGCCGTGGTGTGCATCAGCGACAGCGGCGGCGGCATCCCGGACAGCGTCGCGGCCCAGCTGTTCGAACCATTTTTCACGACCAAGCCGTCGGCCAAGGGGCTGGGGCTGGGACTGGCCATTTCATCGTCCATCGTGCAGGCGATGAACGGACGCCTGACGGCCGGCAACCGGCTTGGCGGCGGCGCCGAGTTCGAGGTCGAGCTGCCCCTGATGGCCCAAGGAGACTGATGTGCAAGCGATCCTGATCGAAGACGAGGCCGCGCTGCGGCTGGCCACCGCCCAAACGCTCGAACTGGGCGGTTTCGAGGTGCAGGCCTGCGCCAGCGCCGAACAGGCGCAGCCCTTGCTGCGTTGCGACTATGCCGGGGTGATCGTCACCGACGTGCGCCTGCCGGGCGCCTCCGGGCTCGACCTGCTCGACCAGGTGGTGGCGCTCGACGCCGAACTGCCGGTGATCGTGGTGACCGGGCACGGCGACGTCGGCATGGCGGTGTCGGCCATGCGCAGCGGCGCCTACGACTTCATCGAAAAGCCGTTCGCGGCCGAACGCCTGCTTGAGGCGGTGCGGCGCGCGCAGGAGCGGCGCGCCCTGGTGCTGGAAAACCGCGCGCTCAAGAGCGCGTGGGCGCTGCATCCCGACACGCCGCAGCTGGTGGGCCGCTCGGACGCGATCGAACGCCTGAAGGTGTTGATCAGGAATATTGCGCCCACCGGCGTCGACATCCTCATCAACGGCGCGACCGGCAGCGGCAAGGAAGTGGCGGCGCGCCTGATCCATGCCGCCAGCGGGCGCAAGGGCAACTTTGTCGCCATCAATTGCGGCGCCTTGCCGGAATCGGTGTTCGAGAGCGAAATCTTCGGGCACGAGGCGGGCGCCTTCACCGGCGCCCAAAAGCGCCGCATCGGAAAACTCGAGTACGCCAGCGGCGGCACCGTGTTCCTCGACGAGATCGAGAGCATGCCGCTGGCCATGCAGGTCAAGCTGCTGCGCGTGCTGCAGGAACGGCGCCTTGAGCGCCTGGGCGGCAACGAGGGCATCGCGACCGACTTCCGGATCGTGGCCGCGAGCAAGGCCGACCTGCTGCAACTGAGCGCGCAGGGCCTGTTCCGCGAGGATCTGTACTATCGCATCGGGGTCGTCACCATCGACCTGCCGCGCCTGTGCGAGCGGCGCGCCGACATTCCCCTGCTGCTGGCGCACTTCGTGCAGCACGCCGCGCAGCGCTTCGGGCGCCCGCTGCCGCAATGGAGCGCGCCGCAGATGGAGCTGTGGCAGCGCGCCGAGTGGCCCGGCAATGTGCGCGAGCTGCGCAATTTCGCCGAGCGCCTGGTGCTCGGGCTGGTGCCCGCGCCAGGGAACGGCGCGCCGGCCGGCGCGGCTGCGCAGTCGCTGCCGCAGCAGCTCGACACCTACGAGCGCGAGCTCATCGCGCGCACCCTGGCCGGGGTCGACGGCAACGTCGCCAGCGCCGCCGACCAGCTCGGCCTGCCGCGCAAGACGCTCTACGACAAGCTCAAGAAATATCAGCTCGCCACGGGCCGCAAGTAAAGCCTGCGCGTCTACGCCGTCAAGGTCCGGTACAGCGACAGCAGCCGCCCCGGCAGCTGGTTGATATCGTCCAGCACCTCATAGTCGATGCCGTCGCACATCGCGCGCAGATAGTCGCCGCCCTGCGGGTCGATGGTCAGCACGAAGGGGGTGATGCCGGCCTGGCGCGCCTCGTTCAAGGCCTGGCGCGTATCGTTGATCGCATACTCGACTTCGGCATTCTCGCCATACTGCTGTCCGTAATCGAGGTCGAACGGGCGTCCGTCCGAAATGAGCACCATGATCTTGGTGCGCGACTCCTGGCCGCGCAGCTTGCGCACGGTGTGGCGGATGGCCGGGCCCATGCGGGTGGTGTGCAGCGGCTTGATGTTGTCGATGCGGGCCGCGACCCGGTCCGACAGGCGTTCCTCGAAGTCCTTGAGCACATGGAATTTCACGTCCTCGCGCCCGCTGCCGGAAAAGAAATAGATACCGTAGGTGTCGCCGATGCGCTCGAGCGAGGCCATCAGCAATGCCGCGGTTTCCTTTTCAAGGTCGAGGATGGTGCGGTAATTCCTGCCGTGCAGGTGCGGCGCGGCCGGCTTCAGGCCTTCCGGTTTCTGCTCGACCTGTTCCGCCGTCGACGAGCTTTTGTCGATCAGGAACGCCACCGCCACGTCGCGCTCGGTTTTCTGGCGCGCGCTATACACATCCTCCGATGGCGTCAGGCCGCAGCGCATGTCGATCATCGACTCGATTGCCGCATCGAGGTCGAGGTCGTCGCCGTCGGGCATGCGCCTGACCTTGCGCAGCCCCTCGCGCGCGATCTGCTCGAACTGATGCTGGATATGCGGCATCAGGCGTCCGTAGCCGCGCAGCGTCTCGTCGTAATAACGCGGCGAGGATGACGGATCGATGCGCGACTCCTTGATGCAGCACCAGTTGCGCTTGTAGGCCTTGGCCACATGATCCCATTCCGGATACACGAAGGACAACAGCTCGTGGCTGTGCAGCTCGCCGGTGTGCAGATGCACCTCGTCTTCGCCGAAATGGTCGTGGCAGTCGTGCTCGAGCGGCTCGTCGGGCGGCTTGGGGCGTTCCTCGCCGTTCGGCAGTGTCGGCGCCGACGGCGAGGCGGGCGTGTCGTCCTCGGTAAACCGGTAGATCGCCTGCTGGTCGAGCGGGCCGGCGGCCTTGTACAAGGTGTAGCGCGAGCCGAGCTGGTCGCGGTAGGGCACCGGCGCCATCGCGGTCGCCAGCACTTCGTCGCCTTCGAGCCGGGTCTTCTCGGGTTCGGGCCACACCGTATTCCAGATCGGTTCGGCCGCAGGCTGCGCCAGGTCGAGCGGCAGGCTGGGCCCGTAGTCCGCTTCCATGTTGGGCAGTCCGACCAGCAGGCAGTAGGCCCGCATCGCGGCCTCGGCGCTGTCCTCGACGCGCGCGTCCGGCTGGTGCAGCGCCTGCATGACCTGGTACAGCTGGCGCGCCCGTTCGTGCAGCAAGGCCGGCAACTCGACCGGCTTGCCCGGGGCCAGGCTCCAGCGCACCATCAGCTCGGCCAAGGCATTGCGCGGTCCCATGCCGGCCAGCTTTGGTCGGTCGTGCGCGGCCGCGCGCTGGATCTTGTGGTAGCCGCTGGCCAGGCCCGGATAGCGCCGCTTCGACCATTCATCGAGGCGCAGGTCCTCCATGACGGTAAACACTTCGACCGCCAGCTGGCGCTGCGCGAACAGGCCGAAGAAGGTTTCCAGGTCCGATTCGCGCTCGTGGCGCTCCAGTTCGTCCATGCTGTCCGGACGCAGCCTGCCGAAGTGGACGGCCGGGCGCAGGAATTCGAAGGCGAAGGTGCCGCCCTCGTAATGGGCAGCCCGGTGCGTTAGCGCGATCTTGTACCACAGGAAGTTGCCATTGCCAGTCGGGAAACGCCCGACCCGGTCGGGCAGCCGGATCGTGCTGTGGGTGTCCGGATATTGCAGGGGATCGTTGCGGTTCCCGTAAGCGATCAGGGCGGCGTTGCGCCCCGCCAGGGCGCGGTAATACAGCCCGAGCACCGGGGCCACCCCTTCCAGGGTCTGGCCCGAATGGCGGTGTTCCTCGGCGTCGGGCGGCTCGCCGGCCGCGATGCGCTTGAGGGCCGCGCGTACCCCCGGCAAGGTGTAGCCGCTCACGGGAAGATCGCTTCGATGACCTGACGAATCCCCTTGGCGAGCAGCATGTCGTCGGTCATGGCCTGGATGATCGCCACGTCGCAGGCGCGGCGCGCCGGCACGCCCTGGGCGATGAGGCGGCCGGCATAGATCAGCAGGCGGGTGCTCGGGCCTTCCAGCAGGTTCTGCTGGTCGAGGTGGCGGATCTGCAGGGCGGCGAGCGCCAGCGCTTCGGCCGTCTTCGCGTCCACGCCGGCTTCGCGCTCGATGATGCGCTGCTCGAGCACCTGGGCCGGATAATCGAACTCGATCGACACGAAACGCTGGCGCGTGCTGTGTTTCAGGTCCTTGATGGTCGACTGGTAACCCGGGTTGTACGACACCACCAGGAAAAAGTCGGGATGCGCCTTGAGCAGTTCGCCCTTCTTTTCAAGCGGCAGCAGGCGCCGGTGGTCGGTCAGCGAGTGGATCACGACGATGGTGTCCTTGCGCGCTTCGACCACCTCGTCGAGGTAGCAGATGCCGCCGGCCTTGACCGCGCGCGTCAGGGGACCGTCGATCCAGTGGGTGCCGTCCGACGAGAGCAGGTAGCGCCCGACCAGGTCGGTCGCGGTCAGGTCTTCGTGGCAGCTGACCGTGGTCAGGGCGAAGCCGTCCCTGGCGCCGGATTTTTGCGCCAGGCGCCACGCCATGTATTCGACAAAACGGGTCTTGCCGCAGCCCGTAGGGCCTTTCAGCAGGACCGGGATGCGCTCGCGGTGAGCCGCCTCGAACAAGGCGACTTCATCGCGCACCGGAAGATAAAACGGTTCTGCCGAAGCCTGGAGCGCGGCGGCCGGTTGTGATACTGGTGAAAGCATGCGGTTTCCTTAAGCGGGTGGGCAGGTTCAGGCGAATTCGCCATTTTGTTCGCGGCGGATCCAGGACACCGGGTCCTGCGCGTAATCGCGCTGGTAGTCGCCTGGATAGTTAATGCCCGGCAGCGCGGGGATCCAGTCGTATTCGAGCAGGCCGGAGTCGCCCAGCGTGTTGGCCAGCCGTACCACGTCCGGGTCGTCCAGCATGGTCAGGCGGCCCTTGTCGATCAGCTTGACCCACTCGCCGGTTTCGCGGTCGCGGATTTCGTAGGTGGCGAACACGTTGTGCACGTGCGGGAAGTGCATGGTCGGCAGCTTGTTCTGCTTGCAGTAGTTCAGGAAGGTCTGGTCCCAGTGCTCGGCGCCGAAGCCGAAGTGGATCACGCCCGCCTGTGCGCGTTCCGGCAGGTTGGTCCACGAGTCGTTGTAGTTCCACAGCGTCTCGATCTGGCGATAGCTCTTCGGATTGGTGCCGATCGAGGCATCGTTGAAATAGGCCCAGCCTTTGTACGGGAAGCCCGGATATTGCGTGTCCTTGTAGCGCTCTACAACCTCGCGCCACAGTTCGCCGTACTTGCCGCCGCCCTCGATCTTGGTGATCATGCCGCTTTCGATATGGATCTGGATGTGCGGGAAGTAGCCGGTGTGGTTGCTGGTGCCGCCCACAACGCCGTTCAGGGTCGGCATCAGGATCTTGGCTTCTTTCAGGAACGTCTCGACCGGATGGCCGAACCGGATGCCCTGGATGGTGGAGCCGAGGATGTGGCCGGAAATATAGGCGCCCTTGGGCCACAGCGCGGCCTGCTCTTCTGTCACTTTCCAGCCGATGTTGGTGCCCTCGGGGCTGGTGATGCGCACTTCCGAGGCGCGCCCGAATGCGGCGACCAGCTTGATGTCGATGGTGCGCCAGATTTCGTCGGGATAGCCGTTGGCGCGCGAAATGAAATCCTCATAGGTGCCATACACCCAGTTGTTGCGGATTTTCTTGCCGGCGGCGCGGCGCCAGTGCGAGCGGCCCGCTTCGCCCGCGTACACGCCGGTGTAGCCGGGGCGGTCGTCGAGCAGGCGCTTCAGGGCGGCCGAAGCGACGTTGAATTCGACCCCGCTCTCGATCATCGGAGGCAGGCGGTCGGTGATCTCGCGCCAGCCGTCGGCCGCGCTGTAGACCTGGGTTTCGATGCCCAGGTCCTCGGTGTTGATGCGGTCGACCTTGGCCACGCCGCGCTCGAGCAAGGCACGCTTGATCGCTTCGAACACCAGGTCGTTCTGATGCGGGAAGGTGATGATCAGCAGTTCATCGTTCTCGCGGATGTCGCCCAGCGCGGAGCGTCCATAGCGCCGTTGCAGGTGGGCGCGCGCCAGCGGCATCAAGGCCTCGATGTCGGTGATGCGCTCCTGGCGCAGGTAACTCGGATGGCGCGGCGCCGGATAATCGAAACCGGGAAGCGCGGCTGGCACGCCGGGCGAGAGCGAGTCCAACTTGATAATGCCTGACATGCTATCTCCTGTCTTTTTAATAAAATAATTGCACATGCTGGGTTGCCACCCGCGCCTGCCTTAATGCGACTGGCGCGTGATGATTTCCGAGTACAGTTTTTCCCACTTGGCCGCTTCGTCCAGCACGGTCGACGCTTCCACGAATTTGAGCTGCAGCTTGTCAAGCACCGAGCCGGACGAACGCTTGGCTGTCAGGTACTTGTTCTTGGCCAGGATCGTCTGGCCATCGCTGAGCATGAAGTCGTAGAACAGCGCCGCGGCATGCGGATGCGCTGGCTTCCTGGACATGGCCAGGCCGTTGGCGCGAATGATCGCCGGCTGGATCACGCTCCAATCGACCGGGGCGCCTTTTTTCTTGAGCTTGTCGGCGTTGTGGTTGTAGACCGTCAGGCCCGTCGGGATCTCGCCGGACGCCACCAGTCCGGCCAGCAAGGTGTGGCCCTTGCGAACCGACAGGCCGTTGCCGGCGGCCAGTTCGCGAAACAGCTTGAGCCCTTTTTCCTCGCCCAATTGCTTGACCACGGTGCCGAACCAATCGACATCCTCGGCCTCGATCCCGAGCTGCCCCTTCCACCTCGGATCGAGCAGGTCCTGATAGGTCTTGGGGAAGTTTTCTTTCTTGACAAGGTTGGTGTTGTAGATCTGGACGAACATGTTGAGCCGTGTCCCGACCCATTCCTTGTGCGGCTGGATCGCCTCCGGAATCAGGCTGGCGAAGTGCGGGGAAAACGCTTTCTGCAGCAGCTTTTCGCGATGCAGCGATTCGAGCTCAGGGCCGTTGGTTTCGACCACATCGAAGTCGAAACGGTTGGCACGCGCTTCGGTGACGATGCGCTGGACGACTTTTTCGGAGCCGGCGCGCCAGAATTTCACGGGGACGCCGTATTTCTTTTCGAAGGCGTTGGACAGGTCGGTAATGTCCTCGACGGTCAGCGAGGTATAGACGGTGAGCGCACCTTCCTGCTGTGCTCCTTGCACCAGACGCTGTTCGCGGTCGGCGCCCTCGTACAACGCCAGCGATTCGGCGGGCTTTACCGACTGCGCGCGGGTCGCGCCGGTAAAAAGAATGCAACAAAAAACCAGGACATATGACAGGAAACGATAAGACATTTTCATGCTTTGCTCCTCCAACGGGTGTTTGTTTTTATCGGGCCGAGATTGGCGCCGCCATCGCTGCTGACTGATCTCCTTTGAATTTCAAGTTACCGACAGAGGACCGCATGCGCTGTGAATTTGCGCGCAGCGGCTCCGGCAATCGATGCCTTATTTAATCACAGTTTTACAAAGAAACGTGAATATTAGAACGTGGTTCCTCATAGCGGAAAAAAGGCCGGCGCCTGTGCTTTCATGCGGAACAACGTCCGTTTTTTTGTGCTTGCGGCCGCGCGGCGCGACTGCGCGGCTTAGCCGGCAGGGCCGCCAAGCATGTCGACCACCTGCGCCGAAGTGCGCACCCACGCCATGCGCGGGAACACGTGCTGCATCAGATGGTGGTGCGTGGCGCCCTGGGGGGATGTGCAGGCGTCGCTGGCAACGACCAGGTTGTAATCGAGATCGCGTGCGCAGTAGGCGGTGCTGGCGACGCCAATCTCGGTCGAACCACCGCACAGGATGATGGTGTCGATCTTGCGGGTGCGCAGCGCCAGGTCGAGACAGGTCTGGAAGAAGGCGTTCCAGCGGTATTTCGGGATCAGGTAGTCGGCGCTCTGCGGCGCCAGTTCGTCGATCACCTGCGACTCCCAGGTGTTGCCTGCCACAATAGGCTGGAACACCGGTGGCTGGTTCGGATCGACCGGGCGCGCTCCGAAATTGGTGTCGCGTAGGGTGTGCGCGGTGGTCGCGCCGTCGGCGCGGTGATTGGCCAGCGCATACGCGATCATCATGCGATGCTTGCGTGCCGCTTGCAGCAATTGGGTCCCGGCGGCGATCACCGGCTCGTAACGCGCCTGCGTCGCCGGATCGTCCTTCTTGACATGGCCATTGAGCATATCGAAGAACAAGAGCGCGGTGCGCTGCGGATTGAGTTCATTCGAAGCCATCGAATTTCTCCTTATGAAAAGAGCAGGGACTTGATGACGATCGGGACCACGCCTTGCGGCTCGAGCAGTTCGCCGACATCGACGAAGTCCAGTTCGCGTAACTTGATACCGTCAATCGAGACAATCTTGCTGTCGAGATGTAGTTCCTTGTGCAAAATCCGGCCCAGCGAGGCGCCGACGTCGCCGTCGATCATCAGGAACAGCGTGTGTTGCCGTTTCCCGGATGGCGCCGCAAACTGCGCGATGGCCTTGGCCATCGCGAACAGCCGTGCATGTTCAGGCGTGCCGTTCCACTCGAAGGCGAGGGCCAGGCAGGCGCTCGCGTCCAGGTCGAGCAGGTCGGCACTTTTCCTGAAGGCGCCCGCGATCTCAGCGCTATCGATAAGGTCGGCAATGTCCAGGCCCAGATGGACTACCGGAACGTTATGAACCGGCAGCACACTGGTGTCCGGCAGGTAGATGGTCTTGCCGCTCACCTGTACCGTAAATTGCGAGGCCCCGATCACGGTGGCGCGGATACGCTCGATCGGCTCGACGATCGGAAGCGAGATACGCTGTTTGATCTGGGTGACGATTTCCCTGGCAAGCAGCATGGCGATGTCGCCGTGGCTGGCGCTCTCGCGTCCGAAGATATACTCGGACACCCCGCCGGAAAACGTAATGAACTGCGGCTTCGTCGTTCTCGACAGGGGCGCGGTCAATTCGAGCGCATGGCCGAGCGCATCGAGCGCTGTGCCGGAAATCTGGTCCACCACGAGCGTCGCGAGCCGTTGCGCGATTGCGCGGCGCACCGACTCGTCGGCAAAGCTGCCCGGCGAAGCGTCGATCCCCAGTTCCCTGGCCACCAGCTGTGCCGAATCATCGATACGGGTCCACTCGCCGTTGGCATCCTGGGCGAGCAGGCGCCCGCCAGCGGCGAAAGCGGCGACGCTGAGGATCTCGCCATTTTCGATCAGGGCCAGCTTGGTGGTGCCGCCGCCGATGTCCACGTGCAGTGCGCACTCGCCCCTGCGCCTTGCCAGCGCCGTGGCCCCTGAGCCGTGCGCTGCGAGGATGCATTCGAGCTTGTGGCCGGCGGTCGCGCACACGAATTTTCCGGATTCCTGCGCAAAAATCTCGTCGATCGCGCGCGCATTCCTGCGCTTGATCGCTTCGCCGGTCAGGATCACGGCGCCGCTGTCGATATCGCTGCGGCGCAGCCCGGCGTCGTGGTAGGCGTGCCGTATGAAATGCTCGAGCTCGTGGGCATCGATCATGCCGTCCGGCAGAAATGGCGTCAGCATGATCGGCGAGCGCCACAGGACCTGGCGGTCGATCACGATAAAGCGGCTCGACAATCCTTCCGACAAGCGTTTGAGCGTGACGCGCGCGAACAGCAGGTGCGAGGTGGAACTGCCGATATCGATGCCGACCGTCTTGAGCTCGATCGTGTCCTGGTCCCAGATGATCTGGGCGATCGCGGCACAGTCGGCTTCGGACAGTCGTTCGTGTTCATGGTCAAAATCGATGTCATGCGGCACGTGAAATTCCTTTGTTCATTCAGACCGCGGGGCCGATCGAGCGCGGCGTGCGTATGACCCCGGTGAGCGATTCCTCGGGCAGGTCAAGGATCGCCGGCTCATCGAAGATCTCGCCCATTTCAGAGGCCACGCCGGTCTTTTTCAGTGCTTCGAGCCACTTGCGGTGGATCCGCGGGTCCTGGTCCTGGTATTCGAGCTGACGCCCGCCTTGTTGGATCGAAATGGAGCCGGCGCCCTCGGAACTTTTGCGGCGCAGCGAAATGAACGGATAGCGCCGGCTGCCCAGGCTGCACGCCAGATAGCGTGCCGGCTGCGGACAGGTGTTGAAGTGCTGGTGGAACATCCAGAACGGCGGCGTATACATGAAGCCGTGCTGCCACGGGAATTGCTTGAATTCCGAATCGCCTTCATGCCACAGCAGCGAATATCCCTCGCCGTCGATTGCGTGCACGTGGGTGCCGGCCGCATGACGGTGGGCTTTCTTGTAACGGCCCTTGGGAATTTGCGATACGTGGGCATGCATGGTGCCGTCGGCAAGCAGGAAACTGACGTTGGTCGATCCCTTGCCGCGCTCTTCGAACTCATACAGCTTGAAGCTGGTCAGGTCATGGACGAAATTGGTTTCCCACACATTTCGCTTGACCTCGTTCTTGCTGTAGGCAGTGTGGTCGCCCTCGCCATCGAAGTATTTCGACTGGCCGGCGCGCTCCGGGAATGTGCATGGGTTATTGAAGACGAAATCGAGGTTGTGATAAAGATTGATGGTGATCGGCGCGTCGTTGGTGCATGAAATGCGTACCGGCGCCAGGCTGGTGCTGTTGAAGATCTGGTATTGGCAGTTCAGCGGGATCGCGAACATCGCCTTTGGTCCCCACTCGAATACGCGGGTCTCGCCGTTCGGCAGCCAGACCTTGGTCGAGCCATGCCCGGCAAGCACGAAGCAAAACACTTCGTACAGGTGCTTGACCGGACGTGTCTTTCCGCTGGGCGCGACTTCAAGCACGTAATTGGCCATGAAGTCGCCTGCGCCATGGGTATGGGCAAAGCATCCGCGCGCCTCATAACGGTCCCACGGGCCGGTCTCGAGCTCGAGCAGGTTATGGCCGAAATCGAGATGGATGGGTATTCCCTCGCCTTCGGACCAGTCACGGTACGGGTCGATCAGGACCCGCGATTCCTTGACCGGGAGCTTGTCATTTGCTGAGGGATTTTCGCCGCCATTAGCCATCGGTGATACTTTCCAAAATAAGAGGTAAGAATCTGTCCGCCGTCATGCCTTGCCTGCGGCGGACAGAGTGGATCAGGCAGGGGTGTCAGTCGCTTTCCTTCTTTGGCGCCTGGCCTTTGTGGAACAGGTCGGCCCACAATTTCTCCCATTTCTGCGCTTCGTCCAGCACGATGACCGGATCGATGGTCTTGTATGGGAAGTTGTTCAGCGGGCTGGCCACCGCGGTGCTCGACGGCACCCGGTTACGCGACTTGATCAGTTCCTGGCCCTCGGGCGAAAGCATGAAGTCGGTAAACAGCATGGCGCCGTACGGATGGGGAGCATGTTTGGCGACGCCGATCGAGTTCGGACGGCCGAAAGTCGGCGCCAGCGCCTTCCATTTGACCGGTGCTCCCTTTTGCACCAGTCGTTCGATATTCTGATTGTACGAGGTCGGGGTGATGGGAAGCTCGCCCGCTGACAGGAGTTCGGCAATCAAGGTGTGGCCAGTACGCATCTGAGGACGGGTGTCGGCCAGCTTGCGGAAAAATTCCAGTCCTTCTTTTTCGCCCATGCTCTTGACCACGGCGGCAAACCAGTCGCTGTCGCCAGCTTCGATCGCGATCTTTCCGGCCCAGCGCGGCTTGAGCAGGTCAGTCAGGGTGTTCGGCACTTCCTCCGGCTTGACCAGGTTGGTGTTGTAACCGAGTACAAAGAAGTTGAAGCGGGTCGCCGCATAGTGGCGGTGCGCCGGAATCGCCGCGGCAGGAAGGTCCTTCAGGTGCGGACTGTAGAACTCGGACAGCAGCTGCTCGCGATAAATCGCCTCCATTTCAGGACCATTGGTCTCGATCACGTCGGGCGAATAGCGGCCTGCCCGCGCTTCCGTTACCGAGCGATTGAGCACCTTCTCGCTGCCGGCGCGCCACAGCGAGATCGGGACGCCATATTTCTTCTCGAACGCATCCTTGATCGGTACCGAGTCCTTGGTGTTGAGCGAGGTGTAGACCACCACCGTGCCTTCCTTGCGCGCGCCTTCCAGGATCTTCTGGTCGCGGTCGGCCCCCTTGTACATGTAGATGTCAGTGTGCGGGTCCTTGGCGGCTGCCGGCGCCGACTGGGCGGGTGCGGCGACGGACAGCGCGAGAAGGGCGGCGCCGGCGATCTTCGATAAGGTCCCGAGTTGATGTGAGGCGAGGTTCTTCATTGATAGTCTCCTGTTACCCGGTGGTCCGGGTTTGGTGGTTTCAACGTCCAGATGCTGCCTGGGTCCATTGCGTGGGGGGCCTCCTATCGTTTCTGGGTAATCGTATCGATCAGCGCGGGCTGGCCCGCCTTGACCCGCTCGATGGCGCGCTTGAGCGCCGGTCCGACGTCTTCGCCGCGTTCGATGGGACCTTCCGCATACCAGCCCATCGAGCGCGCCATGGTGGCGAAATCAGGGGCAGGGTCGTCCATGTCCATGCCGATATGGGCTTTTCCCAGGTCGGTGCCGCGGTGCTTGGCCATGCGGATCTGGTGCTCCCAGTCGTTGTAGTAGGCACGGTTGTTGTACATCACGATCAGCATCGGAATCCGGTGCTTGGCTGCGACCCAGAGTGCGCCCGCGTCGAACATCAGGTCGCCGTCCGGCTGGATATCGACCACCAGCCGGCCCGCGTCGCGGTGCGCCAGCGCGACGCCGAGCGAAATGCCGAGCTGGGTCGCGGTGCCCAGCGATTTGCCCGGGTGGCGGTATGGTTTGTCGAAATTCCACAGCTTGCGGGTCCAGTCCTCGAGCGTGTTGGCGGTCAGGACCCAGTCTTCGTCCTTGATCACGTCCCATACCTCGCTGGCCAGGCGCGGCAGCGAGAGCGGTGTCTGGTCCCAGTTCTCGCGTGCCTGGGCTGCCCACCTGGCGCGCGCTGCCTTGTGCTTCTGGGTGGTGTCGTCCAGCCGCTGGCGCACCAGTGCGGCCAGCTTGGGGTCGGCCTGGACGCGCGCGCGCGCCAGTTCGTTCAGGGCCGGAATGGCCAGCGTGGTGTCGCCCAGGATGCGCAAATCGGCGTGCAGCAGGCGTTGGTAATCCATCGCCCAGCTCGACAGCTCGATGTCGCCGAAACCGACATCGATCCATTTCGCATCGGCTGGCACCATGTTGTCGAGCTCACGGGTCGTGCTGTTGAGTTCAACGGTCGGTTTTTCCCAGTCGCGCACATCCAGGCACAGGATCAGGTCGGCATCGCGGAACACGTCCTTGACCATGCTCATGTTGAGCGGATGGTTGCTCGGGAAGTTGAGGCGGCTGTTGACGTCGAAAACCGGTATCGCCAGCGTTTCGGCAAATTCCACCAGCGAGTGGAAGGCGGCATGGTCGCGGCCGGAAAATTCGGCCAGGATCACCGGGCGCTGCGCGCGCACCAGCAGGTCGAGCGCTTTTTGCAGTGCGGCCGGGTCCGGCGCCAGCTGGGTCGGAACGGCCATCGCGGACGGCGGCGGCAGCGGCACGTCGTGATCTAGCTGCTTTTCCTGCAGCCATGCGTCATAGCACATGTAGATCGGTCCCTGCGGCTGCGTCATCATCACGCCGTAGGCGCGCGCAAACGACTCGGGCACCCCGTCCACCACGGTTGGCTGGTAATCCCATTTGGTGTAATCGCGTACCGCCTGGCCCTGCACGTTGGCGGTGTGGGTCCAGTCGATGCGGGGCCGGCGCTTGCTCTCGTCCATCGGGCCGGTGGCGCCGACGATGAAGATGGGAGCGCGGTCGATGTAGGCGTAATACACGGCCATGTTCGAGTGCAGCAGTCCGACCAGGTTGTGCACGATCGCGACCATCGGCTTGCCGCTCGCTTTTGCATAGCCGTGTGCGATCTGGACCGCGGTCTCCTCGTGCTGGCACAGCATCATGCGCGGATAGTTTTGACCGTAATTGACGATCGAATCGTGCAGCCCGCGGTAGCTGGCGCCCGGGTTCAGGGCGGCATATGGCAAATTATACTGATGCAATAAATCCACGATGACATCAGAGCCCCAACGTTGCTCGCTTGGCACGACGCCAGGCGGCGCAGTGGTGCATCCGATGGCGTCTGCGACCAGGGAGTTGGGGATGGCGCGGTCCGGCTTGTTCATCAAGAGTCCTTTTTTCTGGTGTTGGTTTCAGTCAGTCCACACCCGGCCAGGGCCAGACAGAGTGGGCGCGGGCAAAAGACCGGTCGCGGTCAGCGCGGAGGAAACGGGCAGGAACCGGAAGGAGGAAAACTGGCGTTCAGTGTTGCTATTTGAGCGCGCAAGCGATACGCAACTGCGGGGGCCGGGAATGGGCAACTGAGTTCTGCCCGACATGCTTTTTGATTCGTCGTTCGCACTTGATGTCTCCTCCGGGAGGTTGTCCGGGAACTAGTTTGATCGTCGCCGGGCAATGCTGTCGCGTTTGCCTGGCTGTCGCAATCGTTCTCTTATATGGAACGATGGTCTATATATAAGCACAGGGAAATTTATCTCTTGCTGTCATTCATGTCAACATAAATATCGGAAATACGCTTTCGTCGTATGTACGATGCGCGCTTGTTTTTATCGAAAAACTGCGGAGGGAGGGACGGCTCAAGTCGGACCAGGACGGTCGGCGCCGGTGCGCGGGACCGACAGCGGCCGGCCCGCGCCCATCAAGTCACTGCTTACGGTTTTGCGCTGTGCGCCAGCAACTGGCGCAGATGCTGCTTCCACAGGGCAGCGACGGTATGGCTGCCATGGCCGCGCGTATCCGGAGTGAGCGGCAGCACGATGGCCCGTCCGTGACGGACCCGCTTGATTTCCCGGTCCAGGATGTCCAGTTCGGGCGGATTGATCAGGTCGTCCGCGCTGTTGATGGCAAGCAGCGGCGCCGTGATGTTCTCAAGCAAGGGGGCCGGATCGTAGTCGTGCGATGCCTCGAACTGGTACAGCAGGTCGTTGGCATCGCTGCGCTTGAGACCTGCGCTCACGTAGGCGTCGAGCTCGCGGTCGGCGTCGGCCAGCGCGGGGGCCTGCTGCTGGCGCAGCACGGGATTGCTGCTCATCAGGTACAGCATCTGCTCGGCGGTTCGCAGCGACTGCGGCTGGACCGTGTAATTGCCGTCCTTCCATTGCGGGTCGTTGCGGATGGCGTCGATCACGACCCGGCGCCAGACCCGGTTGCGCCCGGAGATCTGCGACGGCACGCTGGCCAGCGGCATCAGGGCATCCATGAACGTGGCGTAGCGCTCGCCCCACATCCAGGTCTGCATGCCGCCCATGGAAGTGCCCATGACCAGCCGCAGGTGGTTGACGCCGAGGCCTTCCACCAGCAGCCGGTACTGGGCATCGACCATGTCGCGATAGCCGTAGTGGGGAAAGCGCGCGCGCAGCCCGTCGCTCGGCTTGCTCGATTTTCCGTGGCCGATGCCATCGGTGAGGATGATGTAGTGGCGCGAGGCGTCGAGGACGCCGTTCGCGCTGAACAGCTCGCCGGCAAAGTCGGGCCGCAGGAACTGGGCGCCGCTGCCGCCGGTACCGTGGCTGATCAGGACCGCGTTACTGACCTTGCCTTGCGCGTCGCGTTGCGGCGTGCCCAGGGTGCGGTAGTGGATGCGCAGCTCGGGCAGGACTTCGCCCGAAGCGAAGCGGAAGTCTTTCAGGACGAAGTCAGCTTCGGCCGGGGCCGGATAGTCGGCCGCCAGCGCACTGGCCGACACCAGCGCTGCCAGCAACAGGAAGAGGAAACGGCACATGGCTTGTCTTTCTTGGGATTAATAGCAATGGGAGGCTAACACACGGCCAATGCCTCGCAGGGCGCAACAGGCAAACGCTGTTGCTCCCTGCAAGACGCTGCCGCTTACTTGAACAGATGGCTTGCGGTGACGTACACGAAGCGTCCGCGCGGGTCGCCGTAAAGGTCACGTTGTAGCCGTCTTCGGCCAGGCGGCCGAAACCGGCAAACAGGGTCGCTTTCCTGTCCGTGCCAGGATATTGGCGCGGACATGCGGTGAAACTCCTCAGGTAAGGTTCATCATTTACTTGCCAAATAATAATTATATGCACGAGATGTTGAAAAAATTTGCTATATTCCGGCTGATTAATTGAGCATTGAAGCAATGAACGTTTCGCCAACCACGGAATCGCGCAATGGAATCACCAAAAGTAAAACTGGACCGGATCGACATGAGGATCCTGGAGGAACTGCAGAGCGACGCACGTCTGTCCAGTTCCGACCTGGCGGACCGGGTATCGCTGACCACCTCGCCATGCTGGCGCCGCGTCAAGCGGCTCGAGGAACAGGGCGTGATTCGCGGCTACCAGGCACGGCTCGACCCGGCCAAGCTGGGTTACCAGGTAATGGCCTTCGTTCATATTTCGCTCGACAAGAAGGATACCGAGCACGTGCACGCCTTCGAGCGGGCCGTGCTCGCCATACCCCAGGTGCTGGCCTGCCATCGCATTTCGGGCCGCTACGACCATCAGCTCACGGTCGTTGCCGAAGACCTGGGCGCGTACGGGATCTTCGCCGAGCACTACATCAACGGCCTGCCCAGCGTGAAAGAGGTGTACACCTCGTTCGTGATGCGCGAAGTGAAGGCGCCCGCGAATCCGCCACTGCCGGGCGCGTGAGCCAAACAGCCTGACGAGGCATAATGTCGGCACGGCCCGGGAAGGGCGCGTGTTCTTCGATCAGATAAGCCAATGCCAAGGAATCAACAATGAGTATCAGCCGCCGCGAATTCATGCAGGTGCTGGCCGTCGCCAGCGCCGGCGGCATGGCCATCAGCGGGCGCGACGCGCTGGCTGCGACGCCGGCCGCGAGCGAGCGTCTGTACCGCTTGCCCGCGTTCGGCAACGTGAGCTTCATGCACTTTACCGACTGCCACGCGCAGCTGCGGCCGATTCATTTTCGCGAGCCAAGCGTGAACCTGGGCGTTGGTGCGGCGCGCGGGCGCGCGCCGCACCTGGTGGGCGACGCGCTGCTCAGGCAGTTCGGCATCGCGCCCCACACGGCCCAGGCGCATGCGTTCACCTATCTCGATTTCGAGCAGGCCGCACGCACCTACGGCAAGATGGGCGGCTTTGCCCATTTGGCCACGCTGATCAAACAGGTCCGCGCCAGCCGTCCGCACGCCTTGCTGCTCGATGGCGGCGACAGCTGGCAAGGTTCGGCCACCGCGCTGTGGAGCAATGGCCAGGACATGGTCGATGCCAGCAAGCTGCTCGGCGTGAACCTGATGAGCGGACACTGGGAATTCACGCTTGGCGCCAGCCGGGTCAAGGAAATCATCGAGCGCGACTTCAAGGGCAGCATCAATTTCCTGGCGCAGAACGTGAGCACCGCCGACTTCGGCGATCCGGTGTTCGAAGCGTATGCGATGCGCGAGATGAACGGGGTTCCGGTGGCCGTGATCGGCCAGGCGTTTCCATACACCCCGATCGCCAATCCACGCCACCTGATGGCCGAGTGGTCGTTCGGAATCCAGGAAGAGCGCATGCAAAAGACGGTCGACGAGGTGCGCCAGAAGGGCGCGCAAGCCGTCATCCTGCTATCCCACAACGGCATGGATGTCGACCTGAAGATGGCGGCGCGCGTGACCGGCATCGACGCCATCATGGGCGGTCATACCCATGACGGGGTACCGCATCCTCAGGTCGTGGGCAACGCCAAAGGTCAGACGCTGGTCACGAATGCCGGTTCGAACGGCAAGTTCCTGGGCGTGCTCGATCTCGATGTCCGTGGCGGCAAGGCGCAGGGCTACAAGTACAAGCTGCTGCCGGTGTTTTCCAACCTGCTGCCGGCCGACCGCGAGATGCAGGCCCACATCGGCAAGGTACGCGCACCGTACCAGCAAAGGCTGGATGAAAAGCTTGCCGTGACCGAGGCCCTGCTGTACCGGCGCGGCAACTTCAATGGCGCATGGGACCAGCTGATCCTGGACGCGCTGATGGAAGTGAAGGGCGCCGAGATCGCATTCTCGCCCGGCTTCAGGTGGGGTACCACGATCCTGCCGGGCCAGGCCATCACGCGCGAGCACCTGATGGACCAGGTTGCGATCACCTATCCGCAAACGAGCGTGACGGGCATGACTGGCACGGCCATCAAGGCGGTGCTCGAGGACGTGTGCGACAACCTGTTCAATCCCGACCCGTATTACCAGCAGGGCGGCGACATGGTGCGCGTGGGCGGCCTGCAATACACCTGCCGGCCGAATGCGAAAGCCGGCGCGCGCATCGGCGAGATGACCTTGAACGGCAAGCCGATCGACGCGGACAAGACCTACAAGGTGGCCGGCTGGGCGCCGGTGGCGGAAGGCGCCAGCGGAGAGCCGATCTGGGACGTGATGGAAACCTGGTTCAAGACGCACCCAGTCGTCGGGCAGCGCAAACTGAACCAGCCGCGCCTGGTCGGCGTCGATGGCAATCCCGGGATTGCCCGATGAATGCATTGGCTGCGCCAGGTCAGGAAAGAGCGAAACCGGGGCCGCAGTTTTTTTTCGTCGGCTGCATGACGAAAATTGTTCCGATCCCGTTTTCGCTTGCCGCAATCCGCGCCCTTCTCGCAGTGGCGGCATGCCTGTTCGTGCAGGGCGCCCACGCGCAAGCGCAGATCACCCTCGACCCCATCAAGGTGTCCGAACACGTCTATTACTTCCGGGGCGCGGCCGGCGTCGCCAGCGCCGCCAACAATGGCTTCATGTCCAATGCCGGCTTCGTGGTGACCCGCGGCGGCGTGGTCGTGTACGACGCGCTTGCCACGCCGGTATTGGGCAAGGCGATGATCGCCGCAATCGCCCGCGTGACCAGGCAGCCGGTCAGGAAGGTAATCGTCGGCCATTACCACGCCGACCATGTGTACGGGCTGCAGGAATTCAAGAAGGCCGGCGCGCAAATCTACGCGCACAGGAACGGGCAGCAGTACGTCGGTTCCGACGAGGCGCGCCAGCGCCTGATGCAGCGCAAGGTCGCGCTGGCGCCCTGGGTCGACGACAACACGAGCGTCGTGGCAGCCGACAAATGGCTCGGCTTCGAGAACAAGCAGCCGGTTGCGTTCGAGCTGGGAGGCGTGCGCTTTCGCATCATCGACAGCAGCGGCGCCCACTCGCCGGAAGACATCATGCTGTTTGTCGAGAACGACCGCGTCCTGTTCGCCGGCGACCTGTATTTTTCAGGCCGCATCCCGTTTGTCGGCAACGCCAACAGCAAGGTGTGGCTGCAGGCGCTCGATCGCATGCTCGACGCCAGGCCGGCCATCGTCATTCCCGGTCACGGCGGCGCATCGTCCAGGACCGCCGAGGACATGCGCCTGACGCGCGAGTACCTGCTGTTCCTGCGCTCGCAGATGGGCTCTGCGGTGCAGGACCTGATGAGCTTTGACGAGGCGTATAAAAAGACCGACTGGTCGGCATATGAGAAAGTCCCTGCGTTCGAGCAGGCCAACCGGATCAATGCCTACGGAACCTTCATCCTGATGGAACAGGAAAGCCTGCAACAACACTGATGGCGATATGGAAAGAGACGTGAAAATGAAACAGTTCAAGCGGATAGGGCAAGCGCTTGCGATGGCTGGCTGCGGCCTTCTGCTGAGCGCTTGCGGCACGATCGGCGCGATGAATAACCTGGCCGACGGCGCCGGTGCGGAATCGATGAAAATGTGGGACCGCTGGGTTGAGTCGAAGGGCGACATTGCGGTCACCACGACTTGGGAGCGCAAGGTCAAGGACGGGGTGACGGTCGAGATGATCGAAGAGTCCCTGCACAGCATTGCAGCCGAAGAAAATATGCGGGCGGTCGGCGAGCTGCCGCTGTCGAAGGAGCTCGAAGCGCGTTCGGGCAAGAAAGAGAAATTCCTGAAGGTGTATTCCTACTGCTCGCCTGCCACGGCACAACTGATGGTCGAGTTCAGCCCGCACATGGCCGCCTTCCTGCCGTGCAGGGTGAGCGTGGTCGAACGCGATGACGGCCTGTGGATGTACACGCTCAACATGGACATGATGGTGCGCATGGGCCGCAAGCTGCCTCCCGGGCTTGAGCGAGAAGCCATGAAAGTGCGCAATACGATCTGGAAGATGATGGAGCTGGCCTCGAAGGGCGAGTTCTGAGGCGTTCGCGCCGGCGGCAATCCAAATCCATGCCCTGCGTGCGTTCCCCAACCCCGGGGCTGCACGCCCGCTTCTTGCCGACATAGCCTGAATCGAACAATTGAAGTGCGACAGGCCTTCCGGCCGGGGTGCGGCCCGCGCGCGATGCGTGCTCGTTTGCACCCGCCGCCACTTCCATCGGACATGGGCCTGCCCGCCAAAAAAACCATTTATTTTTGAAAACGCTGCACTGCGTCATCGATTTTTCTTGCAAACTGTGCATATCTGTTTATGATTACATGCGCATATAGTTACATTTGCTGGATGACGGGACCGCCGCTTGCAGGCGCGGCTGCGCGCGTGCACAGGCTGGCAAGGCCTGAAATAAAAAGAACCGCTGGCGCATGGGTTCAATGTAGAGGAGACGTAAGGTGTCGACAGATTTGACAAAGCTAATTGGCCGTATCGTGAAGGCGCCGGAAAATTTCCTGGGCGAAGGCGAACTCGAAGAGGCGCGCAAGGCGCGCCGTGGCTTCATGGGCAAGGCGCTGGCGATGGGGGCGGGGGTTGCCTCGGCTGCGCTGGCGGCAGGGGCGCGCGCTGCCGACGGCGAGGATGCCATTTTGACCTTGCCCGAGCACAGCAAGACGCTCGGCCAGCCGGTGGCGGCGCTGGGATACGGCATGCCTTCCAAATGGGAGAAGAACGTGCAGCGCCGCGACAGCCCGGGGCTGACCCGCGTGCCGCAGTCCTCGGTCAGTTTCACCGGGCGGCGCGCGCCAAAATATCTTTCCGTGTCTCGGACGATTGAGATAGCGCAAACGATTTTGAACGCAGACCTCATAACCTCGAGTTCGGCAATGCGCTGCAACCATCGGTGAAATTATAGCTTCCGTCCAAGAAAGGTGCATTCATGGATGCCTTACTCCTTTCCAGGATACAGTTCGCCTGGGTGGTTGCATTTCACATCTTGCTGCCGGCGTTCACGGTTGGCTTGTCATGCTATGTCGCAACGCTTGAAGTTCGATACTGGATGACCAAGGACGATGTGATCCGGCGCCTGTCCGCGTTCTGGATCAAGATCTTTGCCGTTTCCTTCGGCATGGGGGTGGTGTCCGGGATCGTCATGCCATTCCAGTTCGGCACCAACTGGAGCCGGTTTTCGGATGCGGCATCGAATGTGGTCGGCTCGCTTCTCGCATATGAAGTGCTGACCGCCTTTTACCTCGAGGCCGCGTTCCTGGGAGTGCTTCTGTTCGGCCGCAAGCTGGTCCCGCAATGGGCCCACGCCTTGTCCGGCGTCATGGTTGCACTCGGCACGGTGCTCTCCTCATTCTGGATCCTGGCCGTCAACAGCTGGATGCAAACACCGGCCGGCTATGAAATCGTCGACGGCCGGTTCTTCCCGACCAGTATGTCCGACGTGATCTTCACGCCATCCTTCCCGTACCGCCTCACTCATACCGTGACCGCATTCCTGGTCACGACCGCATTCGTGATCCTGGCCGTCGGCGCCTACTACTTGCGGCAGGGCCGGGCCCAGCCCGAGAGCAAGATCATGATGAGGATGTCCTTGCTGTTTCTGCTCCTGACGGTGCCCTTGCAAGTGCTGCTGGGCGACCTGCATGGAATTAACTCGCTAAAACACCAGCCGGCCAAGGTGGCCGCGATGGAAGGCCTGTGGGAAAGCGGCAGGGGGGTGGCCGCTTCGCTGTTCGCCATCCCCGACCAGGAAGCGGAAAGAAACCGCTTCGATATCGCCATTCCAAAACTGGCCAGCCTGTACCTGACGCACGATCTCAACGGCGAGGTAAAGGGCTTGAAGGAGTGGCCGCGGGAAGACCGGCCACCGGTGGCGATCGTCTATTTCGCCTTCCGTGTCATGGTAGGAATCGCGCTCATCATGCTGTTCGTCGTTGTCGCAGGGCTGCTCTTGTGGTGGCGCGGAAGGCTTTTCGACACGTCCTGGTATCTGCGCCTGTGCAGCTGGAGCGGGGTTGCCGGCTTCATCGCGGTATTGGCAGGCTGGACCACGACCGAGGTCGGGCGCCAACCGTGGGTCGTTTATGGCTTGATGCGTACCCGGGATGCTGTCACGCCTTCGCTGGCGGCCACCGACGTGGCACTCTCGCTGGCCGGCTATGCGGTGGCATACCTGATCATTTTCGGTGGCGGATATGTCCTGTTGCGACGGCTGGTCAGAATCGGGCCGTCGCCCGCGACCGAGACGGAGTCCTTCGACGAGGAGAAGCGGCCGATGCGCCCCCTTTCCGCGGCAACCGATGTCGCGGCCGAACTGCCTTCGCCCCCAGGAGCGCGTGATGTCCCTTGACCTTGTACCACTGTGGGCCGTGATCCTGTCCATCGCCGTCCTGATGTACGTGCTGCTCGACGGCTTTGACCTGGGGGTCGGCATCTTGTTCCTGTTGCGCAAGAACCAGGACGACCGGAACCTGATGGTCGCCTCGGTCGCGCCGATCTGGGATTTCAACGAAACCTGGCTGATCCTGGGTGGCGGCGGTTTGCTGGCGGTGTTCCCGCTGGCGTTCGCGGTGATCATGCCGGCGGTGTACTTTCCGATTCTCGTGATGTTGCTGGGACTGCTGTTTCGCGGCGTGGCGTTCGAGTTCCGCGACGTACCCGATGCGAGAAGATACATATGGGACAGGGCGTTCGCCTACGGTTCCCTGTTCGCCACCTTTGCGCAAGGCGTGGTGTTAGGCAATTTTATCGAAGGTTTTAAAGTCACGGGGCGGGCATTTTCCGGGAGCAGCTGGGACTGGTTCGCGCCATTTCCCTTGCTCACCGGCGTGGGCCTGGTGGTCGGCTACAGCCTGCTGGGGGCGACCTGGCTGTACATGAAGACCCAGGGTGAACTGCAGGAATGGGCGCGCAACAAGTCGTACTGGGCATTGTGGGGCATCCTTGCCTTCATTGTGATGGTCAGCGTGTGGACGCCGCTGGCACAGGCGAGGATCGCCGCGCGCTGGTTCAGCCAGCCAAACATTTTCTACTTTTCCCCGGTGCCGCTCCTGACCGCCGTGATCGCCTGGCTGCTATGGGACTCCTTGCGCAAGGGCAGGGAGGTGCTGCCCTTCCTGAGCGCGATGGCGCTGTTTTTCCTGTCTTTCATCGGACTGATCATCTCCTTGTGGCCGTATGTCGCGCCGCCGTCGATCACATTATGGGACGCCGCCACGGCCCCCATGTCGCAGCAGTTCCTGATTGTCGGGACCATGTTCCTATTGCCCGTCATTCTGCTGTACGTGTTCTGGTCCTACTGGGTATTCCGGGGGAAGGTGAGGGCCGACACAGGCTATCACCAACTGTGATTGGCGTGGCGCGATTGCATCGCCCCGAACGGGGAATTGCGCCGCAAGCGGGCCGAAAATGGCGGCTCGCGCTGCAATGACTGTCCGGGTATAATTGATCATATAGCTAACAATAACGACTAACGAAGTTCTCACGCCCGTGAACGAGAATCTAAGCAAGCCGCAAGCGCAGGCCCTGTTCGAGGAAGTTGCCAATTACTTCTCGCTGCTGTGCGAACCAACCCGACTCAAGATCTTGAGCGCCGTTTGCCATGGCGAAAAATCGGTCGGGGAAATCGTGACCGTGGTCGACTCGACGCAAGCGAACGTATCGCGCCAGATCAACATGTTGTATCGAGCCAAGATCCTCGCGCGGCGCAAGGAAGGGACCATGGTCTACTACCGCATCGACAGTGACGAGACACTGATGATGTGCGAAACGGTATGTGCCCAGATCGCACGCAAGATGGGATTCGACCGCCAGGTCAAAGACACGGCGGCGACTTCGTAGGCAATCGAACGGCGCCAGGCCGTCAGGCCCTGGCGCTGTGGAAGCTGTGGAAGGGGTTTGAATCCCGGCTGGGCGCCCGCTCCAATCGCTACGCTTTTCCTTACTTCGTGTCGAAATAGCCCGAATCGATAAAGCGCAGCCACAGGCTGCCGACCACCTTGATGCTGTCCTGCTTGTACAGGTAATGCTGGAAGCCGCTCACGCGGGCGACCCGGTACTTGCCGACATACGGTTCCATGACCACGCGATGCGCGTCCACCACCTTGGGCGGAATCGCTTCGTCCTTCAGGCCGTTCATGTCCAGCACCGCCAGCTTTTTCAGCGCAACCGGCGGAAAGCTCGGCTCCATGACTTCGTTCACCAGTGCGGCCAGGCCACGCTGGCGGTATTCCGCCGGCAGCCACTCCGCCTGCCACAGCCGCAATGCGTTTTCGGTGAGGGCGGCCGCGCCGAACTGCATGGGCGCATCCTCGCCGCTCTTGAAGCGCGGGCTCTTGAGCACGCCCTGCCACCATTGCTCACGCGTGTTCGCATCGAGTTCCCTGGTGTAGTAGCCGAAGTCGTCGAGGCCGCGCTCGCGCAGCCGCATGGCCGTTTTCGCATAGGCGCTCTTGTAGTCATTCTGCGCCGCCTTGCGGTAGGCGTAGGCCAGGCCGGTGCTGCTGGTGCCCCAGCCAAGGTAGCCGTCCGGCGGCAGGTACTTCGCCAGCGGGTACAGGAAAGCGCCTCCGGTCGACATGCCCCAGTACAGCATGAACGACTTCTTGCGTTGGGCCGGCGGCAGTGCGTGTTCGATCGCCTTCTGGTAACCGGTCAGGTAAGTGTGCGCGGTCGTGGCCAGCATCTGGTTGTACAGCGCGCTGCCGTCCTTGGGAAGGCGGTACAGGTTGCTGTCGCCGGACGTCGGCGCCTGGCCATTATTGGTCTTGACGTCGAAATCGGCGGCGCTCCACGGCGCGCTTTGCTGGCGATTGAAAATCGGCATGCGCACCTCGATCGGGATGTCTTTCCAGGAACCGTTGCCGCTCTTGTCGAAGAAGTTCCAGCGCCCGACGCGGGTCAGCCCGATGAAGGTCACGCCGCGCTTGGCCAGCCATACGCCCGGGCCCTCCTTGCCTTCCGGCGTTTCGAGGAAGTCCATCGCATACTCGCTGCCAGGCTCGCCGCCCACCACCACCAGCTTGCGGCCCTTGTGCTTCCTTGGCTTGTCCGGCGTCAGCGTGACGACCACCTGGGTGAAGTTCTGTCCGTAGGCGCTAAAGTCGATATATTCGGTCTTGCGCTGATAGCCGCTCGTTTCGGGATAGTCATTGCCGGCCAGGATGGTGGAAATCGCTTCCGGCTCCAGGGTTCCCTTGTCGGGCGGAAGCTGCCACTCGGCAGCGACCAGCGTGCCGCAGCTCAGCAGCAGCGAGATTGAAACGGCAAGACGGTTCAGCATTGGTATCTCCTCCATTTTAATTTCAGGTATGGCCAGCCGCGGCGGATTCTGGTGTCCGCTCACGGCCGATGGCCGTGTCATCGATGGCTGGGGCCAGCCATTCGAGGCGTCTTCGCGCGTTCCGATAGGAGGAACGCCGTTTCGATACTAGATTATTTTATTGCAAATGACAAGTTGAAAATCCCCCTGCAGGGCAAGCTGCAAACCGATTGTTGCTGCGCCGGAACGGGCGTTCCGGCATGAGGAATCGTGGTCCACCTGTTTGACACGCTGGAGATGCCCGAGTATAAAATCGTTAAATAAAAGCATTTATAACCAGGATCAGATCACTGGAGGAGACCATGGCAAAGCCGCTTGAAATCACCGTCAACGGGAAGCACCACCCCGTTCAGGCGACCCCCGACACGCCGCTGCTGTACGTGTTGAGAAATGAGCTCGACCTGAGCGGGCCGCGCTTCGGTTGCGGTCTCGCGCAGTGCGGCGCCTGCACCGTGCATGTGGACGGCGTCGCAACGCGCTCCTGCGTGACGCCGGTATCGGCCATCAAGGGCAAGAGGATCACCACGCTCGAAGGCCTTGCCGCTACCGTCCCGCCGAAGGGCGCGATGCCCGAGGTTCCGCACATGCATCCGGTGCAAAAAGCGTTTATCGCCGAGCAGGCGGCGCAATGCGGCTACTGCATCAACGGCTGGGTGATGACGTCGGCCGCGCTGCTGAACGAAAAACCCAATGCGACCGAAGCGGAAATACGCGAAGGGCTGAGCGGCTTGAAATGCCGCTGCGGCACCCACATGAACATCCTGCGCGCAGTCAAGCGTGCGGCCAAAGACATGGCCTAGGAGAGACGACGATGGAAAACCTCACATCACAATCGCGCCGCTTCTTTCTGGGAAGCGCAGGCGCACTGGTCGTTTCCTTTGCGCTGCCAATACCCGGCATGGCCGCCGAAAAGGGCGCCGCGGCTGGCGCCTGGCCCAAAAAAATTGCGCCGGAAATGCTCGATTCTTGGCTGGCGGTCCTGCCTGACGGCAGCGTCGTGGCAGCGGTCGGAAAGATCGAGGCGGGCATGGGCGTGAGCACCTCGTTCATCCAGATGATCGCCGACGAACTCGACGTGCCGATGGACCGCGTGACGCTCAACATGGGCGACACCGCCACCACGGTGGACCAGCGCGGCACGGGATCGAGCAACGGCATCATGCAAGGTGGCTCGGCGCTGCGCAAGGCGGGCGCCGAAGCGCGCCAGGCATTGCTGGCGATGGCAGCGCAGCGCTTCAAGGTCAAGCCCGAACAGCTCACCGTGACCGATGGCGTGGTCAGCGTGCTTGGCGACCCGGGCCGTTCTGTCACCTACGGCGAGCTGATCGGCGGAAAACGCTTCGACCTGACGATGACGGGCAAGGTCAAGACCAAAGCGGCGAGCCAGTACAAACTGGTTGGCAAGCCGATACCGCGGATCGACATTCCTCTCAAGATGACCGCCAAGTATGCATACCTGGTCGATTTGAAGGTGCCGGGCATGCTGCACGGCCGCGTGATCCGCCCACCGGAGGCGGGCGCGAAATTGCTGGGCGTGGTACAGAACCAGAAGTTTCCCGGACTGGTGAAGATCGTGACGCGCGGCGAATTTGTGGGCGTCATATGCGAGCGCGAAGAGCAGGCAATTCGTGCGGCGCGCAGCCTGAAAGTAAACTGGTCGAAGCCGGCGCCGATGTTCGCCAACTCCTACGACGAGCTGTATCAGTCCTTGCGCACCACGACGCCGGCCGTGACCGAGGTACAGGACAAGGAAAAAATCGGCGATGTCGATGCCGCGCTTGACGGCGCAAGCAAGGTAATCGAAGGCAAATACGAATATCCGTTCCAGTCGCATGCGTGCATGGGCCCCGGTTGTGCGGTGGCCGACATTAGCGCTGAACGAGCACTGATCTGGATGGGCGGGCAAAAGCCTTACCCGCTGCGTAAAACCTTTTCCGCGATGCTCGGCATGAAGCCGGAGCAGGTGCGCGTCACATGGATGCCCGGTCCGGGTTCCTACGGCATGAACGACGCCGACGATGCGACCATGGATGCCGTGCTCATGTCGCAGGCGGTCGGGCGTCCGGTGCGGGTGCAGTACATGCGCCACGACGGCACCGCATGGGATCCGAAAGGCCCGCCGATCGCCTTTAGGCTGCGCGCAGGACTGGACGCGCAAAAGAAGATCGTCGCCTATGACTACGAAGCACGCGGTTATTCGGGCCGCATCCGTCCGTCCGGCACCGACGAAATCGCTTCGACCCTGTCCGGCCAGCTGATCGGCGGCATGACCGCTGCCAGCACCAACCTGTTCCAGTTTCCCGAGGCGTCTTACCGTTTCGCAAGCCAGCGCAGGACCAGTCATTTGATCGATTGGAAAAAATCGCTGGCGACGGGGCTGCGCACGGCGCACTTGCGCGATCCGGACGGGATGGCCACCTGCTTCGCGAACGAATGCTTCATCGACGAGATGGCATTTGCCGCCGGCGCCGATCCGGTGGAGTTCCGCCTGGCGCACCTGAGCGACGAGCGCGACAAGGAAGCGATCAGGGCGGTTGCCAAACGTGCGGGCTGGGACACCAGGGTGTCGCCCAAGGCAGGGCAAAAGGGCCGCGTCGTGACCGGGCGCGGCATCGCCTATGCACCGCGCGCCAAGACCGTGGTGGCGATGGTGGCCGAAGTCGAAGCCAACCTCGACACCGGCAATTTCCGCGTGACGCGGTTCGTGGTCGCGCACGACTGCGGACACGTGATCAATCCGATGAGCCTGAGCGGCACCATCGAAGCGAACCTGATGCAGGCGATGAGCCGGGCCAAGCATGAGCAGGTGATGTTTACCCCGACCCGCGTCACCAGTGTCGACTGGGCAACCTATCCGATGCTCGACATGACGGAAGTGCCGGACGCGGTCGATATCGTGTTGCTCAATAACCGTCCGGACGCGAAGCCGCTCGGCGCCGGTGAGCCGGCAACCCGCCCGGTCGCCGCAGTGATCGCGAACGCCTTGTTCGATGCGACCGGGGTGCGCATCAGGCGCGTCCCATTTACCGCGCAGTCGCTGAAAGCGGCATTCAAGAGCAGCAAGGTCGCCGCGTAAGTAGAGGAAGAACAATAGCCCGGCCGGGCTATTGTTCTTTATAGCACCCCATGGCCCATCCACCGGGCGGGCGTCTGAGCTGTTTTTCCCATTTGCTGATTGACCAAAACACAATTTTGCCGCAATGTATATCGTATACGTTATACGTTTCTATGGAATCCTATGTCTTTTGTCATGCCCTGGAATACTTCCCCAAGCGCCGACAGCGCCTTGACCCAAATTCGCGACGTGCCTTTGGCCCACGTGATACGCGAGGAAATCCTGGCCTCGATCCTGCGCGGCGAACTGGCGCCCGGTGAACGCATTACCGAGCCCGTGATCGCGGCCCGGCTTGGCGTGTCGCGCGTTCCCGTGCGCGAGGCCCTGCGCGATCTTGAAAGCACCGGCCTGGTCGAATCGCGCAAGCACTCCGGCGTATTCGTGCGCCATGTTTCGAGCCAGGAGACCGCCGAGCTGTACGAATTGCGCGGCATGCTCGACGCCCACGCCGGCCGCGCCGTTGCCGCATGTCCATCGGTAGCACTGCTTGCGACGCTCGGTGCGCGGCTCGAAAAAATGAACGCGGCGGCGGCCCGCAAGGACGTCACCAGCTACTACGACGCGAACCTGCATTTTCACTGGGACATCGTCAGCGCCGCCGGCAACGAGCAGATCTGCGACGTCTATCGCGGCATCGTGCAGCGCCTGCACCTGGCACGCCTGAAAAACCTGTCGTCCGACGTCGGGATGCTCGAATCGCTGCGCGAGCACCACAAGATCGTGGCGGCGATTGCAGCCGGCGACGTCGCCGGCTGCGCGGCGCTGATGGAAAACCACGTCAAGTCCGCCGGCAAGCGCCTGGCCCTGCTCAATGGAGCGCCCGCTATTTCCTCTTCATCCTCTCACTAAGGAAGCCCAGACCATGGCACTCAATACCACCGTAAAGGCCGACCACGACGCGCCCCCCATCACCGCAATGCTGGCCAACTTCGTGGTAAATCACCCCTCGCGCGGCTGGAGCGATCAAGTCGAGGAACAAGCCCAGCGCACCTTCGCCAACTGGCTCGGCTGCGCGATCGGTCCGGCGACCCACGAAACCATCGAAGCGGCCCTGGCCGCAGTACAGGAACTGGCGCCATCGGCACAGGCGAGCCTGCTGGGCCGCAAGGAAAAGGTCGACATGGCCAGTGCCGCCCTGCTCAATGGAATTAGCTCGCACACTTTCGATTTCGACGATACGCACCTGAAAACGATCATCCATCCTGCCGGCCCGGTGGCCTCGGCGGCGCTGGCGCTGGGCGAACACATTGGCGCTTCCGGACGCGAGATCATCGATGCCCTGGTGATCGGCGTGGAGGTATTTTGCCGCATCGGCAACGCGGTCTATCCCGACCATTACGATCGTGGCTGGCACATCACCGGCTCGACCGGCATGCTCGGCAGCGCCGCTGCCTGCGCGCGCCTGTTAAAACTGAGTGCGGCGCAGACCCAGATGGCGCTGGCCATCGCCGCGTCCCAGCCAACCGGGCTGCGCGAACAGTTCGGCACCATGACCAAGCCTTTCCATCCGGGCGCCGCGGCCAGGGCCGGTCTGATGGCGGCGTTGATGGCCAGGCATGGCTTTACCGCGTCGCACCGGGCGCTGGAAGCGCCGCGCGGCCTGCTGCAGGTGTTTTCCGACAAGACCGACTGGAGCGAAGTGACCGAACGCTTGGGCCAGAGCTGGGAAATCGCGCTCAACACCTACAAGCCGTTCGCCTGCGGCATCGTGATCCATCCGAGCATCGACGGCTGCGTCCAGTTGCGCGAACAGCACGCGCTGCAGGCCGGCGAGATCGACAAGGTGGTCATCAAGGTCCATTCGCTGGTGCTCGAACTGACCGGCAAGAAGACCCCGCGTACCGGGCTGGAAAGCAAATTCAGCGTCTTCCACTCGTGCGCGGTCGGGCTGTTGTTCGGCAAGGCCGGCGAGCATGAATACACCGACCATACCGTGAACCTGCCCGAAGTACTTGCCTTGCGCGCCAGGGTCGAGGCGATCGTCGACGACGCCATCGACGAGGCGTCGGCCGATGTGACGGTCCACACCACGGACGGGCGCAGCGTGCATGTGTTTGTCGAACATGCGATCGGCAGCCTTGAGCGGCCGATGAGCGAAGCGCAGTTGAAAGCCAAGTTTGTCGACCAGAGCGCGCCCATCATCGGCGCCGCCCAAGCCGAGCAGGCATGGCTGCTGTCGCGCGCCCTGGCGGCGCAAAAAGACCTGAAGGCACTGCTGGAGGCAGCGACCCGCAACTAAGCACCAGCAACGACAGAGGTACCGCATGATCCGGCGTGGCGCAGTCCCGGCCCGCCGGCAAATAAAAAATAGACGGTTTCTACATCAATGGAGAAGACAATGAAAAAAAACGCTTCCGCCGTATTTGCTGGTTTGTTGAGTGTGGTGCTGGCGCTGGCCGGCGCTGGCAATGCCCTGGCGCAGTCCGCTGCGCCCTACCCGCACAGCCGGGTCACGCTGGTCACCCATTCAAGTCCTGGCGGGGGCAGCGATGTCTTCCTGCGCGACCTGGCAAAAACCCTGGGTCCGATCATGGGCGTCAATTTCATCGTCGAAAACGTCACCGGCGGCAGCGGCGCCAAGGCCATGGCGCACGTGGCCAAGGCCAAGGCCGACGGCAGCGTGTTCTACGCCACCACGCCGACCTATATCCAGACCTCCCTGTTGTCCAGGCCGGAAGTGAACTATCTGGCGCTGGAGCCGGTGGCGATCCTGTTCCAGGACCCGGAAGTGATTTTCACGCGCGCCGATGCGCCGTGGAAGAGCCTCACCGAGGTACTGGAGCGCGCGCGCCGCGAGCCGGGAAAATCGCGCTGGGGCGCGGCCAACCCGGCCTCGCTCGAGCGCATCGCGCTGGAACGGCTGGCGCGCAAGGCCGGCGTGAAGGTGCCGGTGGTGCCGCATGAAGGCGGCGGCGACATGATGATCAATGTCCTGAACGGCACGCTCGATATCGGCGTCGGCGAAATGCAGGAATTGCAGGGCCAGCTACAGGCAGGCAAGATCCGCATCCTCGCCACCTTGTCCGATACCCGCCTGGCCCTGCTGCCCCAGGTTCCGACCGTGAAAGAGCAGGGCGTCGACCTGACCGTGCGCAAATTTCGCGGCCTGGCCGGGCCCAAGGGAATACCGGCCAACGTGACGGCCGCGCTGGAGGCAGGCATCCAGAAAGCGCTGGAAAACGCGGCCTACAAAGCCAGCTATACCAAGAACGATTTGCTGCCCGCTTTCATGGGACGCCAGGAAGCGGGCAAGTTCACCACCGAATTTGTCGGTGAGCTGACCCAGTCGATGAAGGACCTCGGAGTCATCAAGTGAGGGTCGAGCCGGTCGATTTCACGCTGGGCGTCCTGACGATACTGACTGCCGGCGCGTATCTCGCGCTGGCAGGGCAAATTCCGCACAGCCTGCTGTCCGACGAGGTCGGCCCCAGCGGCCTGCCGAACGCGGTGGGCTGGGCCCTGGTCGCACTGGGCGCGCTGCTGGCCGCACGCAGCGTCCGGCCTGGTCCGGCCGCTGGCACAAGGCCTGCCGCCGAAGCGGGCGGCGCCGGCGACGACGAATTCGCCGGCGGCATGCGGGCGCACCGGATGGCGTTCGCTCTGCTTGTGATGTTGTCCCTGTATGTTGTTGTCACGCCGCTGCTGGGCTACATCGCCAGCACCGCCTTGCTGCTGGGCGGCGTTGCGCTGTTCAGCGGTGCGCCCAAGGGCCGCATGCTGGCGCTCGTTGCCGTGCTGGGCGCGCTCGCGCTCTGGTTGTTGTTCGACGCCTTGCTGGCAATTCCATTGCCGGTTGGTTCGCTCTGGTCCGGGGGCTGAGGATGGACGCTTTTTCGAGCGGCATGCACGCGCTGTTTCACAGCTGGGCGATACCGGGCGCGTTCGCCGGCGTCCTGTGGGGCATACTGGGCGGCGCAATTCCGGGCATTTCACCATCGATCGCGATGGCGCTGCTGCTGCCGCTGACCTACGCAATGGAACCGGTCACCGCGATCGTCCTGTTGGCCAGTACCTATGTCGGCGCCGAGTATGGCGGCTCGATTCCTGCGATCCTGATCCGCACACCGGGCACCAACTCGGCCGCCGCGACCGCGGTCGACGGTTACGAAATGGCGCGCCAGGGCCGCGCCGGCGAAGCGCTGGGCATCTCGCTGATCGCCGGCCTGGTCGGCGGCCTGTTCGGGCTGGTGGTGCTGGTGCTGGCCACCGAACCGCTGGCCATGGTGGCGCTGGCGTTCACCCCGCCCGCCTATTTCGCGCTCGGCATCCTCGGCATTTCGGTGATTGCCAGCCTGTCCGGAGGCTCGCTGATCAAGGGGCTGCTGGCCGCGGCGCTGGGCCTGATCTTCGCCATGGTCGGCTCTGATCCGGTCTCCGGTGTGCCGCGCTTTACCTTCGGCCACCCTGACCTGTTGGGCGGCATCAAGCCGCTGCTTGTGATGGTCGGCCTGTTTGCGATTACCGAGATGCTGGTGCAGATCAGCCAGCCGGCATGGGCCAAGGCCAGCGCGGGACAAGCGCGCCTCACATTGCCGAACCGCGCGATGCTGCGGCGCCTGTTCAAGCCGACGGCGATCGGCTCGGTGATCGGCACGGTCGAAGGCGTTACTCCCGGCGCCGGCGGCACGGTGGCCGCGTTCATGGCCTATTCTGAAGCGAAGCGCTGGTCGAACCACCCGGAAGAATTCGGCAAGGGCTCGCCCGAGGCAATCGCGGCGCCCGAGTCGGCCAACAATGTGGTGACGGCGACCGCGCTGGTGCCACTACTGAGCCTGGGCATACCGGGCTCGAATTCGGCCGCGATCCTGCTGGGCGGCTTCCTGGTGCATGGCCTGCAGCCCGGACCAATGCTGTTCCAACGCGCGCCGGAGGTGGTGTACGGCCTGTACGGCGGCCTGCTGGTGGCCAACATCGCGATGCTGCTGATCGGGCTGGTGATCCTGACCCCGTGCATCTGGCTGGTCAATCGTCCCAAGCCGTGGATGATCGCGTTCATCCTGGCGCTGGCGGTATCGGGCGTGTATTCGATCCACCAAAGCATGTTCGAGATCGGACTGGTGGTCGGCGTCGGTGTGCTCGGCTACATCCTGCGTTTTTGCAAGGTGCCGCTGTTGCCGATGGTGCTGGGCGTGGTGCTTGGATTCATGATCGAATCGAACTACCGGCGCAGCCTGCTGCTTTCTGGCGGCGAGCTGCAGATTTTCGTGACCGACAAAGTGTCGCTCGGCTTGCTGGCGCTGGCGCTGGTGCTCACCGTGTATTCGCTGTGGCATGAATTGCGTAAATCCCGGTCGGCCAAACTGGTCGCCAATAAAGAGGTCCAGGCATGAGCGTGAGTTCTCCGGTTCAAAGCGTTTCCGAACAACTGGCCGCGGCGATCGCCGGCCTGGCGCCGGTCACCCCGGCTGCGATGCAAGCGCTGTGCCAGTCGCTGCTCATCGACGTGGCCGGCATCTGCATCTCGGCCCGCCACAGCGATTTCATGCATGCGACACTGGCCGCCACCGACGAAGCGGGCGCCTGCACCGTGATCGGCCAGGCGGCAGGGCGCAGCCCGGGCATGGCGGCAATCTGCAACGGCACGGCGGCCCACGGCGACGATTTCGACGACACCTACGAAGGCGGGCCGGCGCACGCCGGCGCCGTGGTGGTGCCGGCGCTGCTGGCGGCGGCCGAACAGCATGGACTGCCAGGCGCGCGGCTCGGGCTAGGCATCGCAGTCGGGGCCGAAGTCATTTGCCGCATGTGCCTGGTGGCGCCGACACTGGTGCACAAGGCCGGCTTTCACCCGACCGCGGTGTTCGGCGCGATTGGTGCGGCGGCCGGGGTAGGGGCCGCGCTGGGACTGGGCCAGCGCCAGCTGGTCGACGCAATGGGAATCGCCGCGAGCATGTCGTCGGGGATCATCGAGTACCTGGCCGAAGGCGCCTGGACCAAGCGCATGCACCCGGGCTGGGCCGCGCAAGCCGGTTACCGCGCGGCGCGCCTGGCGCAGGCCGGCTTTGTCGGTCCGCGCACCATGTTCGAAGGCGAGCATGGCTTCTTCCACGCGTTTGCACGCCAGCGCGACGGCAACTTCGCGGCAATGCTGGACGGCGCCGGCAGCGAGTGGCTGGCGGCCGATATCGCCTTCAAGCCCTATGCCTGCGGCACCATGGCGCATCCGTACATCGATTGCGCGCGCAAGCTGGTGGCCGACGGTTTGAATCCGGACGATATCGCCGGCATCGAATGCGAAACGGCCGAAGGCATCGTGCACCGCTTGTGGGAGCCGTTGGCCGACAAGCAGAATCCGCCGAACGGCTATGCCGCCAAGTTCAGCGTGCCGTATGCAATCGCGGTCGGCCTGCTGCGCGGCGACGCGGGACTGGGCGATTACCAGGAGGCGGTGGTGATGTCGCCGCAGGTGCGCGCGCTGGCGGGCAAGATCCGTTACGTCGTCGATCCGGCCAATCCCTACCCGAACCAATTCACAGGGCACCTGCGCGTGACTTTGCATAACGGCGAAGTGCGGGAAACGCGCCAGGGGCATTTCCGTGGCGGCGTCGACGAGCCGCTGTCGCTGGACGACCTGGTCACGAAATTTCGTGCCAACTGCGCCTACGGCGGCCTGGCTGCGCCCAAGGCCGAGGCCTTGCTGCAGTCGGTCGGCGCACTGCTGGCAAGCCCCAGGACCGAGCTGCACGCCTTACGCTGCGATTGAGGAAACCGAACCATGTCCAATGCAAGCCTGAATGAACAAGTTGCGCTCGTCACCGGCGCCGGCCGCAATATCGGCCGCGCGATTGCGCTGGCACTGGCCGGATCTGGCGCGGCGGTGGCGGTCAACGTACGCACCAGTGTCGAAGAAGGCGAGTCGGTGGTCAATGAAATCGTGGCG
>Ga0207975_100133_pt1 | contig 62661 bp, 56 predicted proteins | sample LakWasMe91_HOW11_2_FD_183913 | JGI IMG/M metagenome (GOLD analysis project Ga0207975, IMG submission 183913) | Freshwater sediment methanotrophic microbial communities from Lake Washington under simulated oxygen tension - Sediment Metagenome... | ecosystem: Environmental > Aquatic > Freshwater >...
AACTATCCGACTGCCGTCAAAGCCGGGGCAGGGCGGGTGCGCGAGCTGCCTGCCTTGTGCCGTTCGCTCGGCATGCGCAACCCGCTGCTCGTTACCGACCCCGGCCTCGCGCAACTGCCGGTGGTGCAAAACGCGCTGGCGCTGTGCCTCGCCGACAGCCTGCCATGCGCCGTATTCAGCAAGATCAAGGGAAATCCGACCGGCCAGAACGTGACCGACGGCGTCGATGCCTACCGCGCGGGACGCCATGACGGCGTGATCGCATTTGGCGGAGGCTCGGCGATCGATGCCGCCAAGGCCATTGCACTGATGGTCGGGCAGGAGCGTGGGCTGTGGGATTTTGAAGACGTCGGCGACAATTATCTGCGCGTGAACGTGAACGGCATGGCGCCGGTGGTGGCGCTGCCGACCACGGCGGGAACCGGTTCCGAAGTGGGGCGCGCCTCCGTCATCACCGACGAGGCGGCCCACGTCAAGCGCATCATCTTCCACGCCCGCATGTTGCCGGCGGCCGTGATCCTCGACCCGGAGCTGACGGTGGGCCTTCCGGCGGCGCTGACCGCGGCGACCGGCATGGATGCACTGTCGCACAACCTCGAAGCGTATTGCTCGCCGTTCTACCACCCGATGGGTGCCGGAATCGCGCTCGAGGGAATCCGGATGGTGAAGGTGTGGCTGCCGGTGGCGGTGCGCGACGGCCAGCACCTGGAGGCGCGCCTGAACATGCTGGTCGCCTCCAGCATGGGCGCGACCGCATTCCAGCGCGGCCTGGGCGCCATGCATGCGCTTGCCCACCCGCTCGGCGCGCTGTACGACGCCCACCACGGCATGCTCAACGCCGTGTTGATGCCCTACGTGCTGCGCGCGAACCGCGCGGCGATCGACGAGCGCATCACCGCGCTGGCGCGCTACCTCGGCCTGCCCCAGCCTTCGTTCGACGCCTTCCTCGAGTCGGTGTTGGCCCTGCGGGCACAGATCGGCATCCCGCATACGCTGGGCGCGCTCGGTATCGACACTGCATTGGCCGGCAAGGTCGGCGCCATGGCCGTGGCCGACGGATCGGCGGCAACCAATCCGATTGCGTTTTCGGCCGCGCAATATGCGGGCATTTTCGAGCGTGCCGCGAACGGGGTACTGTAGAACGCCATGGCCCGCATTGCGCTCGCTGGTTTTTTACACGAAACCAATACCTTTTCACGCCAGTACGCCGACTTCGACGCGTTTGCCGTTGCCGACGCCTGGCCCGGGCTGGTGGTCGGCGAGGCGCTGTTCGACAGCGTGGCCGGAGCCAACCTGGCCAGTGCCGGCTTCATCAGGCAGGCACGCAGGCAGGGCCATGAACTGCTGCCCGTGCTATGGGCCTCGGCCAGTCCGTCCGGTTGCGTGACGCGCCATGCGTATGAAAAAATCTGGTCGATGATCGAAGCCGGTGTGCGCGAAGCGGGCAGGATCGATGCGCTCTTCCTCGACCTGCACGGGGCGATGGTGACCGAGCACCTGGACGATGGCGAAGGCGAACTGCTCGCGCGCATGCGCCGGCTTGTCGGCCCGGCCGTACCGATCGTGCTCACGCTCGACTTCCACGCCAACGTCAGCCCGGCCATGGTGGCGATGGCCGATGCGATCACGCTCTACCGTACCTATCCGCACGTCGACATGGCCGACGCCGGGGCGCGCGCTGCCTTGCTGCTGCAGCGCCTGCTCGACGGCGAAACGCTGCACAAGGCCTATCGCCAGCTTGATTTCCTGATTCCGATGCTGGCGCAATGCACGCTGGCCGAACCGTTCGCCAGCTTGATGCGCGAGCTGGCCGACTGCGGGCACGGTAACTCTGTGAGCGCCGACATCGCCGCCGGTTTTCCCCTGGCCGACACCTTCGATTGCGGACCGGCCGTGCTTGCGTTCGGCGCCGATGCCCCCGCCACCGAAGCTGTCGCACAGCGCCTGTACGACGCGATGCGTGCGCAGCGGCCACACTACACCACCCGGCTCTATACCCCCGAAGAAGCGGTAACGCGCGCGCTTGCCCACAATGGAGATGGGCCGTTCATCATCGCCGACACGCAGGACAATCCGGGCGGCGGCGGCAGCGGCGACACCAGCGATATGCTGCATGAGCTGGTGAGAAGGCAGGCCGCGGCCTGCGTCGCCTTGCTGTGCGACCCGGCCGCCGCGCAGGCGGCCCATCTGGCTGGGGTGGGGGCGGGCGTGACGCTCGAACTTGGCGGGCACAGTGGTATTGGCGCACCACCCCTGAAGGCACACTTTCGGGTGGAGGCGCTGGGCGACGGCGACATTATCGGCACCGGCCCGTTTTACCTGGGCTGCCGCATGGCGCTCGGCCCGATGGCGTGCCTGCGGCTCGATCGCTTGCTGGTGCTGGTATCGAGCCGCAAGCAGCAGGCCGCGGACCAGGCCATGTTGCGTCACCTTGGCATCGATCCGGGCCGCCAGCGCATCCTTGTGTTGAAAAGCTCGATTCATTTTCGCGCCGATTTCGGCGCGCTCGCCGGCGACATCATCTGCGTGGAGGCACCGGGAGAAAACGTCGCGGACATCGCAAAACTGCATTACTCCAGATTGCGCGATGCTGTATCTCGCGCGTAAGACTTGCCCACCCACTGAAAGGAGCTTCACCAATGAACATCCCCCGTATTGCAATCGCCTTAGTGTGCCTGTTGGCATCGAACCTGAGCTATGCATGGGCCGATTGCAAGGCCCATCCCAAGAACGAATGGATGAAAGAGGCGGACGCGCGCGCCAGGCTTGAAAAGGAGGGCTACAAGATAAAGTCGTTCAAGACCTCTGGTGAATGCTACGAGCTGTATGGCTTCGACAAGAAGGGCGCGCAAGTCGAGATCTATTTCGACGCGAAGACCATGGCCGTGGTGAAACGAGCCGAGTGAGGGTGAAAGCGAGCGTGCCCGTGTGGGATTGGCTGGTGCGCGCAACGCACTGGCTGATCGCCGCCATCGTCATTGCCAACCTCTTCGTCATCGACTCGGCTCTGCGCCTGCACCGCTGGCTCGGCTACGCCGCGCTCGCGCTCATGTTGATACGAATCGCGTGGGGTTTTGTCGGCAGCGTTCACGCGCGCTTTTCGGACTGGTTCCCCACGCCCGGCAGACTATTGCCGTACCTGAAGCTGATGACCAGGGGCCGTGAGCCGCGCGTCAGGGGGCACAACCCGGTCGGTGCGGTGATGATGCTGGCCTTGTGGACCTTATTGGCCGTACTGGGCGTGACTGGTTTTTTGTTGGGAACTGACCGGTTCTTTGGGGATGAAGATCTGCAATATCTGCATGAGTGGCTTGCGCTCGCGCTGCGCAATTGCGTGCTCGTGCACCTTGCAGGAGCCGTGCTCGAAAGCGTGCGCCACCGCGAAAATTTAATCGTCAGCATGATCACCGGCCGCAAGCGGCCATGATCGAGCGCTCCGACGCGCGCCAGCTAGGACCATGCGCGTTCCCATTCATGGAATTGATGGGCCGGCATCGGTTTGCTGATGAGGTAGCCCTGCGCGAGGTCGCAGCCGAGCGCTGCCAGGCGCTCCCAGACCGCCTGGCTTTCCACGCCTTCTGCCACCACTTTCAAGCCCAGGTTATGGCCCAGTTCGATGGTCGAGCGCACGATCACCGAGGAATCGCCGTTTGCAGCCATGGGCGTGACGAATGAGCGGTCGATCTTCAGGCCGTCGATCGGCAGCTTTTGCAGATAACTGAGGCTGGAGTAACCGGTGCCGTAGTCGTCGACGAACAGCTCGACATTCAATCGCTTCAAGCGCAACAGCGTTTCCACGGCGCTTGCCGGGTTGGTCATGAGGGCGGTTTCGGTCAGTTCGAACTGGACCAGCGACGGCTCGATGCCCCAGGTGGAGAACAGGCCGCGGATGCGGTCGATCAGCTCCGGATCGTACAGGTCATTGCCGGACAGGTTGACCGCCAGAGCCTGGTTCAGCCCGGCTTCACGCCAGGCATGGCATTGCCGGAATGCCGCTTCCAGCATCCAGTTCGTCAGCGGCGTGATCATCCCTGCCTGTTCGACGATCATGATCAATTCCTGCGTTGAAATCAAGCCGTGCTGCGGGTGCGGCCAGCGCACCAGGGCTTCGGCGCCGGATACATGGCGCGAGGCGATATCGACCTTGGGCTGGCAATGCAAAGTCAGTTCGTCGTGCTCGATGGCCCAGTGCAAATCGCCCATCAGCGCGAGGCGCCGGGTATGCTCCTCTTCCTGCCCGCCGGTGTACATCGCGTAGCCGCCGTGTGCCGGCTGTGCCTGGTGCATGGCGGCGTTTGCGCGCCGAATCAGGGCATCTGCATCGCTGGCATGGTCAGGAAACAGGGCAATGCCGATCACCACCCGCGCGTCGAGCAGCAGGCTGCGCACCTCCACCGGCTCGCGCAAGCTGTCGTGCAGCTGTTGCGCCACCTCGGTGGCATACTCGGCCCCGGCGTTCGTTAACAGCAAGGCAAACTCCGTCTCGCCCACGCGCGCCAGCAGTGCATTGGCCTGAACCGCGCAGGCCAGGCGCCGGCCGATTTCCTGCAGCAGGTCGTCGCCGGCGCGGTAACCCAGCACTTTGTTGATTTCGCGAAACCGACCTACTTCCAGATGCAATAGGGCGAGCGACTGATGTTGCTGCCTGGCCGTCTGCAGCGCCCCATCTAGCTGCTCGAGCAATAGCGTGCGATTGGGCAAATTGGTCAAGGGGTCGTAGTAGGCCAGGCGCGCAATCGTGGCCTGCGCGGCGCGGTTCTGCACCGCCATGCGCAAGTTGGCGATGCCATAGGCGAGGTCGTCAGCGAGCTCGCCGAGCAGCTTGACTTCCTCTGCGTCGAAGGCCTTGGCTTGCGTTGCCGCCATGACCAAGGCCCCCAGCACCGTCTGGTTGATCCGCAGGGGAAAGGCGGCAACGGACACGTAGCCGTTCTCGAGCGCGTCCTGGCGCAGGCGAGCGAAGCCAGGGCCGGCGTAGGCAGGATCGGTGCGCACATTCCTGCCGATGACCGCATGTCCGGTGCGGATCGCGGTGCCGGTCGCGGTCTGGCCCCAGGGCGTATCGGCCCAGGTGAACGGAAGGGTGCGCAGGGTAGTTCCAGCCGGGCCGCTGTAGGCCACCCAACGGATGCTCTTGTTGGCATCGGATTCGGCATAGCCGACGCCGGCCAGGCGGTAGCCACCGACTTCCACGATGACTTTGCACATCTCATGCAGCAGTTCGCTTTCGTCGGAGCTGCGCAGCAAGGTACGGTTGGCCTCGCTTAATGTCCTGAGGGTGCGGCCCAGGCGCGCCAGCTCATGGACCCCTTGTCCATTTCCTGGCACAGGGCGGGGACCGCCGTCAGTCGATTCATCGGACGGGGAAGACATTTGTTCCGCTCCAGCTTGAACGGTTTCCTTGGTCTGTAAAAGGCGATGCCGCCGCACATAAGATTTATTTAATTATAGGCGCATTTAACGCCGCGTTTCGCTTCGCAGGAATGTCGCCAGGATGTGCCGGATACAGGCCCGGCGCCAACAGCGGATGCGGTATTATCTTGATCATGAATTGAAAATGTGATCAAATAATGCAGCACAAGCGTGAGCGGCCGCCATTTTCAGGAAGATCTTGCGCTGCCGGTGAATTGCAATGTCGATAATTTAATCTAAGGTGAGGGTAGCCAATGAAGACGAATGTAAACGTGGACGACAGCCGTTCCCTGGAGGCCGGTGAAGGCGCGCCGCTCGCCGGCTTTTGCGCCCCCCGCTTCCAGGGGATGCAGGACGCCTTCCTGAAAAACCTCTCCGAGCGAGGCGAGGTGGGCGCTGCGGTGTGCGTTTACCTGGACGGCGAAAAAGTGGTCGACCTGTGGGGCGGCTATGTGGACGAGGCCAGGACCACGCCCTGGCAGGAAGACACCATCGTTTGCATGATGTCGGTCACCAAGGGCATGCTCGCATTGTGCGTGCATACCCTGGTGGAAGAGGGAAAACTCGACCTCGAGGAGAAGGTCGCGGCCTACTGGCCCGAGTTTGCGCAGGCCGGCAAGGGCGGCATCAGCGTCCGGCAATTGGTCAGCCACCTTGCCGGGCTGATCTATCCCGACCTGGCGCCGGCGCAGTCGCTGTTGCATTGGGACGTGATGGTCGATGCGCTGGCGCGCCAGAAGCCCGAATGGGAGCCGGGCACGCAAGGGGCTTATCACTCCTCCACGTATGGCCACCTGCTCGGTGAACTGGTGCGTCGCGTGTCGGGCAAGACCTTCCCGCAAATTTTGGCCGAGCGTATCACCGGCCCGCTGGGCATGGATTATCACGTCGGCATGAGCGAAGAGCAGCAGCGCCGGGTCGCCGACGTCATCGTCAATCCGGACAGCGTGACGGCTTCCTCGGTCGCGCGCCTGGAAACGAAGTTGGGGCGTGCGTGGCGGGTGCGCCCGACCCCGCCGGAAGGGCACTACTACAACTGGAAGCCGGTCAGGGAGGCGGAAATCGGCTCAAGCAACGGTCATGGCAATGCGCGCGCGGTGGCGCGCCTGTATGCGGCGCTGGCGCGCGGCGGCGAGATCGACGGGGTGCGCGTGCTGCGCGAAGACACCATCCGCGGCATCCGGCAGGAACAGTGGCGTGGTGTGTGCGGTATGACCGACCGCACCTTCGGCATGGGCGTCGGCTTGTTCCTGAACGCGCCCACCTATTTCCCGATCGGTCCCAACCCGAACAGTTTCGGCCATCCGGGCGCGGGCGGGGCGGTCGGTTTTGCCGATCCGGATGCGCGGATCAGCTTTAGCTATTGCGCCAACTTCATGTGTTCCGGTGCCGCCCTGGGCGAGCGTTGCGATGCCTTGATACAGTCGCTGTACGCCTGCCTTGACAGCGTCCCGCCGGTGAACGCGCGCTGAAGTGCGCCGGCGGGCCTGCCGGCCCGCCGTCATGCGCGACGCGTCCGGCCTACCTGGGGGCTTTCCTGGCCCTGGCCTTGGCGCCGCTCGGGCTTGGCGCCGGAGCATCCCGGTACTCGGACAGGGTGGTCGGGTGCAGCAGGTCGGCGCGGATTTCCTGGCTGGCCTTGACCGGATCATGCATCTGGAACGCATTGATGATCTCGGAATGGTGAGCGCGGCCGAGCCGGCTGAAGCGTTCCATGGCGTGTTCCGCCTCGGTCAGGTTGAACGCCACCACCGGCGCCATGCGCAGCCACAGTGCCTCGATCAGGGCCAGCAGCGGCTCGTTATCGGCTACCCGATAAATCAGGAAGTGAAACTCCTTGTTGAGCGACACGTAGTCGGACAGCTGATTGCTGTCGAGCGCAAGTTCCATGCGTTCTTCGAGCGCGATCAGCTGGTCGATGTGCCGCTTCGTCATGTGCTCGCTCGCCTGCGCCGCGGCCTTGCTTTCCAGCTCCACCCGCAGCTCCAGTATCTGGTTCATCTGGTGGCGTGTCAGGGTCGGCACGCGCGCCGAGCGATTGGGCAGCGCCTCGAACGCGCCTTCCGCCGTCAGCCTTTTCAAGGCCTCGCGAATCGGCATTTCGCTCGTTCCCAGCATTTCCGACAGCTTGCGCAGTGTCACGATCGTGCCCGGATAGAACTTGCCCGCAAGAACCGCGTCCTTCAGGGCAAGGTAGGCACGGTTTTGCGTCGTATCGGACTTTGCCACGAGATCGTCTTGCCCCAATGAACCGAGCGAAAACGGTGAAAAGTCGATCTTCGTCAGCTGGTCGCGCGTGTCCTGCCCGGTGCCTGTTGTTTTTCTCATATGTGTTAATCCCTTGTGCCAATGCCTGGGAAGAGCCAAGCCTCGACGTGCTGCGTTTCCTGGGCCATTTCATTGGCCAGGTACGGGCGCGAACGCCGTCTCAAATTCTAATTGTGATCGAAATCTATATCTATGATCAAATAAAATAAACAAATCCTTGATCTTAAACAAGCTTTATGATCAAATCTGTGTGCGGTGAAATTGATCATAAAGCGATTTTGTGATCATACCACGAGCGACAACGTATGCATATGATCACCTTTTTCTTGCCGGGGAAGTTCAGCGATGAAGCTATTAAACAAGGTAGTGATAGTGAGCGGCGGCTCCCAGGGCATCGGTGAGGCGATCGCCAGGCTGTATGCGAAAGAGGGGGCGCAGGTGGCCGTGGTCGGTTCGTCGGACCTGGACAAGGCGCAGGCCGTGGCCGACTCGATCAGGGCCGATGGCGGCACGGCGCGGGCCTATGTGTGCGACGTGCGCGATCCGGCCCAGGTCGCGGCCCTGGTCGCCGCCGTCGAGCGCGATCTTGGCGCGCTCGACCTGCTGCTCAACGGCGCCGGCGTGTTTTATCCGACCCCGGCCGGGTCCACGCCGGAAGCCGATTTCGACCGCATGGTCGACATTAACCTGAAAGGCAGCTGGAACCTGATCAACGCCGCCGTGCCTGGCATGCAGCTGCGCAAGCGCGGCAAGATCATCTGCATCGCGTCGGTCGCCTCTGTCTATGGGGTTGCCCCGTACGCGGTGTACTGCGCGACCAAGGCGGCCATCGTGCAACTGGTGCGTGCGCTGGCGCTCGAACTGGCGCCGCACGGCATTCACGTCAATGCCATCGCTCCCGGCAACACCGCAAGCCCGATGAACGCCGAGCTGCGCAGCAATCCGGCGGTGGTCGACGCCATCGCCTCGGCCACGCCGAGCGGGCGCGCCTTTTCCGACGTGGAGGACATCGCCGCGATCGCCCTGTTCCTGGCCAGCGACGACAGCCGCGCCATGCACGGCAGCTGCCTGCTGGCCGACGAAGGTATTTCGGCCGGCATGGCAGTGCGTTGAGCACGCTTGGAAAGGATGCGAAAAAATGACTGAAAACGTGCTGGTAACCGGGGGCGCCGACAGCGTGGGCCGGGTGATTGCCGAGGCCTTTGCGGCGCGCGGCGACAAGGTCCATGTGTGCGACGTCAACGCCGCCGCGCTGGCGCACATGTTGGCGGCCAACCCCGCCATCAGGGGGACGCTGGCCAACGTCGGCGACCAGGCCGAGGTGGCGCGCGTGTTCGCCGAGGCCAAGCTGTGGATGGGCGACGTGAGCGTCGTGGTCAATAACGTGGGAATCGGCGGGCCGCGCGGCGCGCTCGAGGAGATCGACCTGCGCGAGTGGCAGGAGACGCTCGACGTCAACGTGAACGGCATGCTCTATTGCATGCGCCACGCGATCCCCGCAATGAAACAAAAGCGGCACGGCGTCATCGTCAATTTTTCGACCGGTTCCACCCGCACCCGTTTGCCGCTGCGCACCGCCTACGTGGTGTCCAAGTTCGCGGTCGAAGGGCTCACCCTGAATGCGGCGCGCGAACTCGGGCCATTCAACATCCGCTGCAACGCGCTCCTGCCCGGAGCGATCAATAACGCGCGCATGAAAAAAATCGTCAGCGACAAGGCGGCCGAAACCGGCCAGCCGGTCGCCGAGGTGATGAACGAATTTCTGAAATATATCTCGATGCGCACCATGGTGGAGCCGTCCGAGATCGCCGACATGGTGCTGTTCCTGGCATCGGATGCGGCAAGAAAAGTGACCGGCGAGCTTGTCTCGGTCAGTGGCAACGTTGAATGGGAGACCTGATCGTGAGCAGAAAAACAGTCCTGACCTGTGCAGTGAGCGGTAACGCGCCGTTTAATCCGCAGCACCCGAATTTTCCGATCACGCCCGCGCAGATTGCCCAGAACTGCATCGAGGCCGCTGCCGCCGGCGCCTCGGTGGTTCACATCCACGCGCGCGACCCGGACACGAAGCTCGGTTCGCGCGATCCGCTCCTGTTTCGCGAAATCGTCAACCGCGTGCGTGACAGCGGCGTCGACATCGTCATCAACCTGACCTGCGGCCACGGTGCTTTCTTCCTGCCCGATCCCGAGGATGAAAGCCGCGGCCTTCCCGACAGCGACGTCATTTGCGCCGAACGGCGGATCGAACACCTGATCGACTGCCTGCCCGAAATCGCCTCGCTCGATATCACGACCGGCAACCAGGCCGAAGGCTCGGTCGAATTCGTCTACCTGAACACGACGCGCACCTTGCGCCGGATGGCCACGCGCTTCCAGGAACTGGGCGTCAAGCCTGAACTGGAGGTATTTAGCGCCGGCGATGTCTTGTTCGGCAACCAGCTGGTGCAGGAAGGACTGATCGACGGCACCGCGCTCTATCAAATGGTGCTGGGCGTGAAATGGGGCGCGCCGGCGAGCGCCGAAACCATCCTGTACCAGAGGGGGCTGATGCTGCCCGGCGCGCACTGGGCCGCCTTCGGCATCGGCCGCAACCAGATGCCCATGGTGGCGCAGGCAGCTCTCTTGGGCGGCAACGTGCGCGTCGGCCTGGAAGACAACCTGTATCTGTCGCGCGGGGTCTTCGCGACCAATGCGCAACTGGTCGAGCGCGCCCGCAACATCATTGAAAACATCGGCCTGAGCGTGGCCACGCCGGCCGAGGCGCGCGCCCAGCTTGGGCTTCGCACGCCGTCCTGAGCAGAAGCACGATCACCGTGAAAGGTTCGACAGATGCGCTTTGCAGTTGATACCGGTGGCACTTTCACCGACCTGATCGTCGAAGACGACGGCGGCGGCCTGCACATGTTCAAGGCATCGACCACGCCGGTCGATCCGATCCGCGGCGTGATCGACGCCCTGGGCCTGGCCGCCGAAAAATTCGGCATGGGCCTGCGCGAACTGCTCGGTGGCGCCGACATGTTCATTTACGGCACCACCCATGCGCTCAACGCTGTCCTGACCGGCAACACCGCGCGCACGGCGTTCCTGACCAGCGCCGGCCATCCCGATATCCTGGTGCTGCGCGAAGGCGGGCGCGCCGAGAGCTTCAACTTCACGGTACCGTTTCCCGACCCGTATATTCCACGTGCGCTGACCTGGGAAATCCAGGGCCGCATGCTGGCCGACGGCAGCGAGCGCACGCGGCTCGACGAGCAGTCGGTGCTGGAAGCGATTGCGGCAATGCGCTCACGCAAGGTGGAAGCGGTCGGCGTCAGCCTGCTCTGGTCTATCGTCAATCCGGCCCATGAAGTGCGCATCGGCGAGCTGCTTGCGCAGCACATGCCCGGCGTGCCTTTCACGCTGTCGCACCAGCTGAACCCGATCCTGCGCGAGTACCGCCGCGCTTGTGCGACCTGCATCGATGCATCCCTGAAGCCGATGATGGCTGCCTACCTGGCGATGCTGTCGCAGCGCCTGTGCGAGGCCGGCTTTCACGGCCGCACGCTGGTGGTGACATCGCAAGGCGGCGTGATGGATGCGGCGCAGGCCGCGGCAGCGCCGATCTACCTGCTCAATTCGGGCCCGTCGATGGCGCCGGTGTCGGGCCGCCATTTCGCCGAAGCGGATGCGCAGACCGATACCGCGATCATCGCCGACACCGGCGGCACCACCTACGACGTGAGCTTGGTGCGGCGCGGCGCGGTGCCGTGGACCCGTGAATCCTGGATCGGGCAGCCGTATCGCGGCCACATGACCGGCTTTGCATCGGTCGACGTGACCAGTGTCGGCGCCGGAGGCGGTTCGCTGGCTTGGGTCGACCAGGGCGGCATGCTGCGGGTGGGGCCGCAAAGCGCAGGTTCGCATCCGGGACCTGCCTGCTACGGGCGCGGCGGCTCGCACCCGACGGTCACCGACGCCTCTGTGGTGCTGGGCCACCTCGATCCCGATTTTTTCCTGGGCGGCTCAATGAAACTGGACCGCGCGGCCGCCCTGCGCGCGATCGAGGAACACGTGGCGCGGCCGCTGTCGCTGTCGGCCGAAGAGGCGGCGACGGCGATCATCGAGCTTGCCACCGAGAACATGGTGCAGGCGATCCTTGAGATATCGGTCAACCAGGGGATCGACCCGGGCAGTGCGGTGCTGGTCGGCGGCGGCGGCGCGGCCGGATTGAACGCGGTGCTGATCGCACGCCGTCTGCAGTCGCCGTGCCTGTTGATCCCCGAGGTGGGGGCTGCCTTGTCGGCCGCCGGCGCGATGATGTCCGATTTGTCGGCGCGCTATCAAAGCATGTTGTTTACCCGTAGCGGCAACTTCGACTACGCGCGCGTCAACGCACTGCTGGCGGACCTTGAACGACGCTGCCTCGATTTCGTCGCGGGGCCGGGCCGCACGGCGCACAGCCACGCCATCGCGTTCTGGGCCGAGGCCCGCTATGCCGAACAGGTGTGGGAAATCGACGTGCCGTTGCCCTTGACCCGCATCGAGGGGCCGGACGGGCTTGCGTTGCTGATCGAGGCGTTTCACCGCACCCATGAAGAATTGTTCGCGATCCGCGACGAGAGCTCGGAAGTGGAACTGGTGGGTTGGGGCGCAACCGTCGCCTGCCGCATTCGCGGTGAACGCGACGGCGCCCTGGTCGCGGACCGGGAACACAGGCCGGCGCTGCCGGCGCGGCGCGCCTATTTCGCCGGGCATGGCTATGTCGAGGCGCAAGTGCATCGGTTCGAAGCGCTCGAGGTTGGCAAGCTGCTGGCCGGACCGGCCTTGATCGAGTCGTCGTTTACCACCGTGGTGCTCAATCCCGGAGCGAGCGCGCGCCGTTGCGCCTCGGGCAGCCTGGCCATCGGGGCGGGGCGCGAATGAATACCTCCAGGAGTGTGCCCATGTCAAACCGCGCTGCATCATCGCGCCAGGTCGACGGCGTCAGGCTGGCGCTGCTGTCCAACCGTTTCGAGGGAATCGCCCGCAAGATGGCGAACACGCTGATGCGTTCGGCGCGTTCGGGCGTGATCAACATGGCGCGCGATTTTTCCTGCTGTATCGTCACGCGCCACAACGAACTGCTGACGGCCGCGGACAGCCTGCCGATCCATGTGCTGTCCGGCCCCGATCTGATGGCCGCATCGATGCAGCAGTTCCATCCGGCGCTGCGCCGCGGCGACGCCTTCCTTCACAACTCGCCCTATCACGGCTGTTCCCACCCGGCCGACCACACCATCCTGGTGCCGGTGATCGACGGGGACGGCGTACACCGCTTCACCGTGCTGGCGAAAGCGCACCAGGCCGATTGCGGCAATTCGCAGCCAACCACCTACATGGGAACCGCCAAAGACGTGTATGAGGAGGGCGCGCTGATTTTCCCGGCGGTGAAGGTGCAGCACGATTACCAGGACATCGACGACGTGATCCGCATGTGCGAAATGCGCATCCGGGTCCCGGGCCAGTGGCATGGCGATTTCCTGGCGATGATGGGCGCCGCGCGCATCGGCGAGCGCGAGCTGCTCTCGCTCGGAAAGGAACTCGGCTGGGATGCGCTGCACGCCTACGAAAAGGACTATTTCGATTACAGCGAACAGCGCATGGTGGCGGCGATCCGCGCCATCCCGCAGGGCCGGGCAGTCTGTGCCAGCGTGCACGATCCGCTCCCGGGGATGCCGGGCGAGGGTATCCGCATCAGCGCCGCGGTGCACGTGCTACCGGTTGAAAGCGTGATCGAAGTCGACCTGCGCGATAATCCCGACTGCCTGCCGATCGGCCTTAACCTGTCCGAAGCATGCGCCCGCACCGCCGCAATGGTGGGCGTCTTCAACAGCCTCGATCATTCAGTTCCGAAAAACGCCGGCAGCTTCCGGCGCCTGCGGATCCACCTGCGCGAAGGCTGTATCGCCGGCATTGCGCGCCACCCGAGCTCCTGCTCGGCCGCGACCACCAACATCGCCGACCGCGTCGCCAACGCCGTACAAGGGGCGATGGCCGACATCGCCGACGGCATTGGCCTGGCCGAGTGCGGCGCGGTGATTCCGGCCGGCGGCGGCGTGGTCTCGGGCGTCAATCCGGTCACCGGCAAGGCATTTGTCAACCAGGTCATCCTGGGCGTCTCCGGCGGCGCCGGTGCGCCGAGGGCCGACGCGTGGCAGTTGATCGGGCACGTGGGCAATGCCGGCCAGATGTTCATCGACAGCGTCGAACTCGACGAACTGCGGCAACCGATTTATATCCATGAGCGGCGCTTCGTGGCCGACACCGAAGGCGCCGGCAAGCATGTGGGCGCCTCCAGCATCCAGGTCGAATTCGGGCCGGCCGGCGCGGCCGGCATCAGCGTCGCCTACGGGTGCGACGGCGTGCAGAACGGGCCCAAGGGCGTGCGCGGCGGTTTGTCCGGCGCCACGGCAAGCCAGCAACTGCGGCGCGCCGATGGCAGCATCGAGCCGTTGCCGGCATGGGCGCTGGTGGCGCTGGCGCCAGGCGAGCGCGTGGTGTCGCTGTGCTGCGGGGGCGGCGGCTACGGCGAGCCGGATGCGCGCGAGCCGGCCCAGGTGGCCAAGGGCGTGGCCGAAGGATGGATCAGCGCGCAGCGCGCGCGCGATGTCTATCGCGTCGCGCTCGATGAAGACGGACAGCCGGACCCACGGAAAACGCGCGAACTGCGCGCTCAGGCCCCGGGTGCCGGCCAGAGCGGCACCTGACGATACAAGGAGCATCGGTGACCATCATCGGCACAGCATGCGCGCAAACGCCAGGCATGCGCGAGTCTGCACCGGCAGTGGTTCTTGGAGCAAAACCGCAGGACCGGATTCCCTGAAGAGACACCCAATATGTTCTGCGGACACATAACTAAAACATCGGAGGAGACACGATGAATCATCCCGCAAGCGCATCAAACACAACTGCCCGCAGTGCGGCCGCAGCACGCATCGCCCGGGCCGGCATGCTCGCGCTGATCGGCATTCCCATGTGCGGCACTGCCCTGGCCCAAAGCTCGATCAAGATCAGCGGCGCGGTAGACACCGGTATTGCTTACTTCAAGACCGACACCACATCGCTGTGGAAGATGGCCAGCGGCAGCATCGCCGCCAGCAGTCTGTCCTTCAGCGGCAATGAAGACCTGGGCAACGGCTACTCGGCTTTCTTTGTCATGCGCGACCTGTTCGTGAGCTCGACCGGCGAAATCAGCGGCACCAAGCTGTTCGGGTCCGAGGCCAAGGTCGGGATCAAGGGCGCCCACGGTACGGTCGAGCTGGGCCGCCTGTTCAATCCCACCCACCAGCTGCTGATATTCCGCTCGCCCTCGATATCGAATTTTGCCGGCGCCTTCAACATGGGTATCGGCGGCGCCGGCTATGCGCCGTATTGGGACAACTCGGTGCGTTACACCACACCGAACATGAACGGCTTCACGGCGCTGGCGCAACACAGCCTGAGTATCCTGAACGCCGAAGCACTACCGCCCAACAAGAAAGACAAGGTCGGCTCGGCGCTGGGCCTGCAGTACGCAAAGGGCCCGCTGGACCTGATCGGCGCGATCGAGCAAACCAGGACCCAGCTGGTCCCACAGACCGATTACACGGCGCGCCGCGGATCGGTCGCAGGCATCTATGATTTCAAGGTGGCCAAGCTGCACGCGATCTATCACCAGCAATCGTATTCGGGAACCGGCAAGCCTGTCGATTTCAACATCAAGATCATCGGCACGACCATTCCATTTTCGCCGGCGCTCAAGGGCACCGCCGAATACGGCCATAAAAAATACGCCTCTTCGCGGGACGCGGCCTCGTTCCTCGGGCTCGGCTTGTTCTACAACCTGTCGCGCCGCACGATCCTGTATGGCCAAGTGGTCGTGCTCAAAAATGAAGGCGTCAACCGGCAGAGCATCTATCGCGGTCCGGCGCTGCTCCCCGGCGAGGATATCTCGGGCTATACGGTTGGCCTGCGCCACAGCTTCTGAGCGAAACCCGGGCCCGGACCATCATGGCGATCTATAAACTCGGCGCGCAGCTACCCCTTGTCGACGCTTCGGCTTATGTGGCGGAGTCGGCCAGCGTCATCGGCCAGGTCGACATCGGGCCGGACGCCAGCATCTGGTTCGGCGTGACGATCCGCGGCGACAACGAACTTATCACCGTTGGCGCCGGCAGCAACGTGCAGGAAGGCTGCGTGCTGCATACCGATCCGGGCTACCCGCTCGCGATCGGGCGCAGCGTCACGGTGGGACATCAGGCGATGCTGCATGGCTGCAGCATCGGCGACGGGGCGCTGGTCGGCATCCAGGCCGTGATCCTGAACGGGGCAAGAATCGGAAAGAATTGCCTGGTCGGCGCCGGCGCACTTGTAACGGAAGGCAAAGCGTTCCCGGACAATGCGCTGATCGTCGGCGCGCCCGCCAAGCTGGTGCGCCTGTTGAGCAGCGCCGAGATCGCCCACATGCAGCTTGGCGCCGGCCACTACGTGCAACGGGCGCGCTTCTTCAAAGCCAGTCTGGAGCGGGTCGGGTGACCCGGTTTGAATTTATTTGATCCATTTATCGTCGTCTTATTTTTCGGAGGCTGCATGAAAACCAACGCTTTCACTTCTCGCCCGGTCGGCCGGCTGCTTGTTGCGCTGTCGTTGTCGGCGATGGCTGGCTTGGCGCAGGCCGATGTCGTCAGTGACTGGCTCGGCGGCAAGCTGCGCCCGGAGCTGGCGCCGCATGCCAGCAGTGCCCCGGTCCAGAACGTCAAATTCGGCCATCCCGCGCCACCGGTATCGATCGCCATCCCGATGTGGAACAACGCACTGGAACGGATCGCCATGAACACCGACGGCAAGATCATGTTCAAGGAATACGGGGGCGGCACACTGATCGGGCCGAAGGACGGATTTCGGGCGGTCCGGGCCGGGATTGCCGAAATGGCGACCTGCTATTTGTCGAACGAGGGCCGCAATTTCGCCTTGTCGAAGGTATGGGAACAGCCCTTCGTCACCCCCAGCAATCCGATGGTGGCAACGCGCATCGCACAGGAATTGGCTCCCAAGTATTTCGTGCCGGAGTTTTCGAAGGCGGGGGTGGGCTGGGCCGGCGCCTCGGTCAACCAGCCCAGCGACATTTTCAGCAAGAAGCCGATTCGCAAGCTGGAGGACTTCCAGGGCATGAAGATTGTCGCGCAAGGTTTTGCGCCGGAGGCGGCCAAGGCGCTGGGCGCGACCCTGGTCAATATTCCTTATCCTGACGTCTATACCGCGCTGCAGCAAGGCCTGGTCGATGCCGTGGTCTGGTCCGACGGCGGCTTCATTCCCTACAAGATCTATGAGATCGCCAAGTACCACACCAAGATTGGCCTGCATGGCAGCAGCATCAGCTATTGCTACAACCGCGGCTGGTACGCAAAGCTATCGCCTGATATGCAAAAAGCCTTTCACGCGAGCGTCGGGCCGGCATGGATGGCGATGGCCAAGACGACCCAGATCGATTTCAGCAAGAGCGCCGGCGATGTCTATGCCCGCAGCGGAATCGAGACCATCGTGTTGTCGCCGGCCGAAGTCAAGCGCATTCACGATCGGGTGCAACCGGCCATCGACAAGTGGGCCGCCGACCAGGAAGGCGAGGGCCGGCCGGCCAGACAACTGCTGGCCGAGATCAAGCGCCTCAATGAAAAGTACAGTGCCATGAGCGCGGATGAATTGATGACACTGACGATCAAGAACCCGGTGTATCCGGCCAGGTAAAAGGATGTTCCGGCTGCCCGCGCAGCGCCCCTTCGGGCACGAAGGGCGCCGCCGCGGGAACGAGGTCGATCTACAAAAAAGGGTAAGCCATGAAATGGTTGATAGACGTTCCGACTAAGCTCCTGTACCAGTTCGGCGCCCTGATCGCGCTGCCGCTGGTGGCGGCGACAGTTGCCTATGGCGTGATCGCGCGATACGCATTTCACGCGCCGCTCCAGGGCGGCGACGAAATCACCGGTCTGCTGCTGCTGATTTTCTATATGGCGGCGATCCCGATGGTCACCACCAGCGACGGGCATATCCGCATGGAGACGCTGTACGAGAAATTTCCCGATCGTGGACGCCACCTTTCCGACGTATTGGGCAACCTGTGCGGCGCGCTGTTCCTTGGCCTGCTGGCGTATGCGCAATGGGTCGAGCTGCCGGAGATGATGGAGCGCGGCGACAGCGCACAGATGGTCGACATTCCGCACTGGCCGATCGCGCTGTTCGTGGCGCTGTGCGCCAGCTATGTGACCTTGCTGCTGCTGGCGCAGGCGGCGCGTGCATTCGGGCGCGCCATCGGCGCTGGAGGGGAACAATGAGTGTCGTGACAATCGGGTATATGGCGCTCATTGCGCTGCTGTTGCTGCTCGCGCTGGGCGTGCCGATTGCATGGTCGATGGCGATCATCGGCGTGCTTGGCGAATTTTATTTCACCGGTATCGGCCAGAGCGCCGCCCAGATCAACCTGATCATCTGGGATAGCGGCACCTCGTTCGTCTTTGTCGCGCTGCCCCTGTTCCTGGTAATGGGACAGATAGCATTTCGCACCGGCATTACCGACGATTTGTATGACTGCATTCAAAAATGGTTCGGGCATCTGCCCGGCGGCCTGGCGGTCGCATCGGTGCTTGCCAATACCATCTATGGCGCCGTCACCGGCAACAGCATCGCCTCGGTCGCGACGCTGGGACCGATCGTGATGCCGCAATTTCGCAAGTATAAGTACAACCTGTCGCTGGCCACCGGCACGCTGGCCTCGGCCGGCACCCTGGCGATCCTGGTGCCGCCGAGCACCGGCATGATCATTTATGGGGTGTGGACCGAAACCTCGATCGGCGACCTGTTCCTGGCCGGCATCGTGCCGTGCCTGATCCTGGCGGCCAGCTATTGCCTGGTGCTGGCCTTGATGTGCAAGCTGTATCCGGAACTTGGACCCAAGGGGCCGGCGTTTTCGTGGCGCGCGCGTTTTCGTTCCCTGTACAAGCTGCTTCCGGCAGCCATCCTGATCGGTGTCGTCCTGGGCGGCATTTACGGCGGCATCATGACGCCATCCGAATCGGCCGGCGTCGGCGTGGCCGGAACACTGCTCATCGCACTGTTCATGCGGCGCCTGACCTGGGCCGCGTTCAGGGATGCCCAATACGCGAGCCTGAAAACGTCCGGCATGGTCTTTTGCTTGCTGGTGAGCGGGGTCTTGTTCGGGCGCTTCATGGTGCACACCGAACTGACGGTGGAAATCGTGCGCTGGATCGGCGCGCTCGGACTCAGCCAATGGGCGCTCCTGCTGTGTTTGATGCTCCTGTACGCCATCCTGGGCACCGCGCTGGACACCTGGGCCATGATGATCCTGAGCTTGCCGTTCGTGATGCCCGTGGTCGTTCATGCCGGCATCGACAAGGTGTGGTTCGGGGTGTTCGTCGCGATCATGGTGGAACTGGCCGCGGTCAGTCCGCCGGTCGGCATCACGGTCGCGGTGATGCGCAACGTATCGCCGGACGTGTCGACCCAAAGCATTTTCCGCGGCTGTTATCCGTTCATCATCCTGACCATCCTGCTGACCATCCTGCTGATCGCCTATCCGCAAATTGCGCTGTGGTTGCCGCAGGTGGCCAGATAAGAGAGGCGCCGGCGCGCCTTAACCGGCGCCAAGCAAGCTCCTCAGCTTGTCCGATTGCGAGGAGCGGCGCAGCTTGCCCATCGCCGTTGCCTCGATCTTGCGGATGCTCTCGCGCGAAGCGTCGAACTGCTTGCCGATTTCGTCGAGGGTATGGTCGCCCGGCAGGTCGATGCCGTAGCGCAGGCGCAGCACCGCCGCCTCGCGCGGGGTCAGGCAATCGAGCATGTCCCTGACGATGGCGCGCATCGAGGCCTGCACGGCGGCGTCTTCCGGCCCCATGGTCCGGGCGTCTTCGATCATGTCGCCAAGGTCGGCGGCGTCGTCCTCGCCGACCGGGGTGTCCATCGATACCGGCTCTTTCACGATCTTCAGGATATCGCGCACCTTCGTTTCCGGCAGCTTCATCTTGTCCGCCAGTGCCGCCGGATCGGGCATCACGCCGCTCTCGGCCTGCAACTCGCGCGCGATGCGGTTCATCTTGTTGACCACTTCGAGCAAATGGACCGGCACCCGGATGGTACGGCCCTTGTCGGCCACCGCGCGCAGGATGGCCTGACGTATCCACCAGGTCGCATAGGTCGAAAACTTGAAGCCGCGCCGGTAGTCGAACTTGTCGACCGCTTTCATCAGGCCGATATTGCCTTCCTGGATCAGGTCGAGGAAGGCCAGGCCGCGGTTCACGTATTTTTTCGCGATCGACACCACCAGCCGCAGGTTCGCCTCGATCATCTCGTTCTTGGCGCTGAGCATGCGCCGCTCGGCCGTCACCATCTGCTGGTGTATGGCGCGAATATCGGCCAGGGCAAGCGCGCTGCGTTGCTGCAGGGCGATCAGTGTCTGCTGTGCCTGCCGCAGCGCCGCCGCGTGGCGCGCCAGGGACGCGCTGTAGGCATGGCCTGCCGCAACTTGCTCATCGATCCACGCCAGATCGGTCTCCTTGCCCCGGAACGCCTTCCTGAAGTGCGCGCGCGGCATGCCGCACTTTCCGACAACGATGTCGTACACGCGTTGTTCGGCCGCCTTCAGCTGCTGCGCATCGGCGCGCACCATGGCGCACAGCCTGTCCATGGTCTTGGCGGTGAAGCGCAGGCTTGCCATGTCGCGCGTCAGGGTGGCCTGCGCCGCGAGGTAGGCCGGCGAGCGGTAGCCCTCGCGCTCGTAAGCCTGGCCCATCTCCGCGAAGGCGTCGGACACGGCCGCCAATCTGGCCAGCGCGTCGGCCTTCAATTGTTGCGACTGCTTGTCCGATCCGGCCGCCGCATCGTCCTCGGCGCTCTCGTCGTCCTGCTCCGCGGCCTCGGCTTCGATGGCGGCAGGGGTGTCGTCCTCGCCTGCCGCACCGGCCAGGCCGTCGATCAGCTCGGCGATCTTCATCTGACCGCTCGACACTTTTTTCGCAGCGAAGAGAACATCGTTGATCACCGCCGGGCATGCCGAGAGCGCTTCGATCACGCCGCGCAGGCCGTCTTCGACCTGCTTGGCAATGACGATTTCGCGCTCGCGCGTGAGCAGCGGGTGCGTGCCCATGCGGTTCATGTACATGCGCAGGGGATCGGACGACTGCCCGAATTGCGAGTCGAGCGCCGACATTGCGAACTCGGCCGCGGCGTCGGCTTCGTCATCGGCCACGGTGGCCGCATTCTCGCCAGCCAACAACAGTGTTTCCGCGTCCGGCGTCTGGTCGAACACGGCAATGCCGATCTGCCTCAGGGCGGCGATGGCGCCTTCGAGGGCGTCTTCGTCCAGCATGCTGTCGGCGGCATTGTCGATGATGTCGGCGTGGGTCAGGTAGCCGCGGCTCTTGCCCAGCGCAACGAGTTCCTTCCATTGCGCGTAGTTGTGCTCGCGCGCCGCTTCCAGCGCGTTGTCGTTGTGCACGATACTGGTACCGCCTGGCTGTACCTTGGCGTTTGCTTTGTTTGTAGTAATCACTACTTTTCCGAATCCTAAGAAATATTTTTCTATTAAAAAGGGTGAATCGGGGTGTCCCTGCATGACGGAAATGCGGATGCAACACGGCAGGCGCCGCGCCTGGGAATCAAGGATGTGTGGACAATGGCCGCAGGGCGGCAAAGACTGGCGTGGCTTGCTGAACTGGCCGATTCGATAGAACCAATATAGGGACGAATGCTGATAATTCCAGCGCCCGATCATAAAAAAATATGATGGATGCCGGAGCCAAAGGGCGGCGACCCGTCGCTGAAGAACAGCAATGCACTCAACTCACTTCAATGAGTGCTTGACACTTGGTGTCGCGCTACGTCTTCACCCGGTCGCCGCTTATCTCCAATGTAGGCGCGGTGTTCCCATCGTGTTTGATATGGATCAAACGTGAAAGGCTTGCCTGCTGCCTTTCACCGGGACCTGCGTTTGCTGTTACTTGTATTGCTTGTAGACCGAGGTACGACCGTCGTTCTTGACCAGCAGGACGTCGTAGGGATCCTTGCGATCGCCTTCCATGCCGGGCGAACCCATCGGCATGGCGGGCACGGCGAGGCCCTTGGCCTTCGGCTTTTCGGCCAGCAGGCGCTTGATGTCGTTGGCTGGCACGTGCCCTTCGATCGCGTAGCCCTGCACCAGGGCGGTATGGCAGGAGCCGAGCTGGTTCGGGATGCCGGCCTTTTCGCGGTAGTCGGACGGATTGGCCACGTCATGCGCCTTGACGGTAAAGCCGTTGGCGCGCAGGTGCTTCACCCATCCTTCGCAGCAGCCGCAGCTTGCGCTTTTATAGACGTCGATGACCGGCCCGGCCGCGCTGGCGAGCGCGGGGATGGCGAGCGCGCTCGCCAGGAATGCTTTTAAAAGAGTGCGACGAATCATGGTTTTCCTTGTCATTCCGATGCTTGGTTAACGCTGGGTCAAAAATATTCTAACACGCACGATAGTTGGGTGCGTGGTGGCAAGGCCAGCGACAGCCCTGCAATTCATGCAAGCGCGACGGCAGACGCGAGCACGCTGCACATGCGCTGCCAGTGCGAGCCTTTCCAGAATACGCGGTGGCACACATCGCAGGTGCGAAACTCATCCTGCTGCACCCGTACCGTTGGCGGAAGCTGCTCGAGCACCAGCGCCTTGTCGATGTCGTGCAGTGGCGCGTTGCAATGCAGGCACAGTGTAAAAGGGCGCGCGCTTGAGGCCAGATCGAGCCGGTCGAAGATCTCGCGCAGTTGTTCCGGCGACTTGAGCCGGTGCACGTAGCAGCCGTGGGTGATGGTGCGGCGCTTGAGCAGCTCGCGGTCGCGCGTGAGCACCACACGCTCGTCGTGCGCGGCGATGGTCTCGATCTCGCTGTCGTGGAAGTTGTTGTCGTAGAGCGTGTCGAAGCCGGCCATGCGCAACAGGCGCGCCAGCCCGCCCAGGTGGGCGTCGGCCACGAAGCGCATGGTGCGCAAGGGACGCTCGCGCACGCGCAGCAGGGAACTGACGTCCAACGCTTCGAACTTGGGATACACCGCCACCCGGTCGCCTTCCTGCAACAGGCGCTCGAAGCCGACCGACTCCCCGTTCACGAGCACCAGTTCGACCTCGGTATGGGGCACGCCGAGCGCTTCGATCATGTGCTTGGTGGTGGCCGCACGCGCACAGGGCGAGGCGAATGCGCGGCGGCGCCGCTCGGGCGCCAAAAAGTCGTTGAGCTCTTCGTAAAACCGGAATGTGGCGGTCACCATGGCCCCAGTATCGCCTCACGGCCAGCCAGATTCAAGCGCCACACGCAGCGCACGCCGACAGCGCACTATTTTGCCGGCGCGAGCTGGGTCACGGTCAGCGTGCCGTTGACCTTCTCGACCACGAACGCGATTTTTTCGCCGGGCTTGAGCTTGTCGAGCATGGCCGGGTCCGCCACCTTGAACGCCATCGTCATGGCCGGCATGTTGACATTGTCGAGCGGTCCGTGCTTGATGGTCAGCTTGGCGTTGTCCTTATCGATTTTCTTCACTTCGCCTTGCGACATGGGCGTGGCGGCATGCGCCAGGAAAACGGTTGCGGCAGCGGCGCCGATGGCCAGTTTGAGGAATAGTTTCGAGATCATGGTATTTTTCCTTTACGTTAATGAATGTGCTTGAAGGCCGCCAAACTCATGCGGCCATCGGGGGTGGTGTCGAACTGAGGATTGCGGCGGCGACGATGGCGCCGAGCAGCGCCAGCGTTTCGATCCGCAAGATGAAAACAAAATGCCGTTCCGGCCGGCGCCGGCCGCCATGCGTGCCGCCGCGCAGCGTGGCGAGCACGGCGGGCATGACGAAGAAGCGGCTGAACCCGCCCAGGGCCGCGGCGCCGGCCACGAATGCGAGCTTGACCACCAGGGCCGTGCCGTAGGCGGTGCCAGCCAGGTTGCCGATACCGCCCAGGCCACGCCACCCATTGAACAGCCCGCTGACCACGATGGCGCCCAACGCAAATGTGGCCGTGGTGGACAAGGCCCGTACATAGCGCGCCATGTCCGCGTGCTCTTGCACGCTGGCCTGGCCAACGCGTGCGAGCGTGACCAGGCCGGCCACCACGACCTCGCCCACCCATACGCTGATGAACACCAGGTGCAGCCAGTCGAGCACGACGGCCAGGCTGACAAGTCCGTCTCCGACTGCATGGCTGACCATGCTGCGGGTGTAGAAAAAAACGCCGATCGCCAGCAGGCGCGCGCCGAGCGCGAGCCTGTGGCGCAGTGTGCTGGTTGCCGCTATTGCAAGCAGCGCCACGGCGCCGCCAATCCAGGCACGCCCGTAGTGGGTCGAGGTCAGCACCGCCAGCACCTCCGGTCCGGCATGGGCCGGCGGCACTTCGGCCAGCAGCGCGGCCTCGAACCAGAGCACGGCAACGCTGGCCAGCGCGGCAAGCGCCAGCATGGTCCAGGCCAGCCTGGGCAAGAGCGCGCGCTTGCGTGCCGCCCAGCCCGACGGCGCGCCTGCCAGCCACGCTTGCGAGAGGGTGGCGCCGGTGAGCACGGCCATCGCAAGGTTAAGCAGCGCGGTCGCGCCCTGTTGCGCGGACAGGAAGCCGGGCTCCACTTATTTCACCTTGAACGGGAATTCCCCGCTCATCTTGTGACCGTCGCGCGTGACCGTGGTCCAGCGGACCCGGTAATCACCCGATTTCAGTGGCGGCAGCGCGACATGAAAGGCCTTGGCGCTGTCTTTTTCCGGCGTGGCACGGGGCAGTGCGACCTCGCCAAGCTTGGCGTCGACCAGTTTAATTTTCGTAAACAACGGCTCCACATCGATGTCGAACTGCACCCTGAGCTGTTTCGGCGCCTGGGCCAGCACCGCGCCTGCTTTCGGTTCGGACGCCTGCAGTTGCGCATGCGCGAACGCGTGCGAGGCGGCGCCGGTGGCGAGCGCGAGGATGGCGCAGGAAGCGAGTTTCTTTAACTGCATGGTGTTCTCCTTGTGGTTCAAGTATGCGGACCGGCACTACTTGTGGTCGTGCCGGCCGTGTCGTTTTACGTCGACGGTGGCGCCCTGTTTCGGCGCATCCGAGGCAGCCCGAGGCGACGCCGGCAGGGCCCCGGTCCACTCGCTGGCCACGCTGCCGGCCGGATGCCGGTACCAGCCCGGGTCCTTGTAGTCGTTGCGTGCCTGTCCCTGGCGCACTTTCAGGGTGGTGAACATGCCGCCCATCTCGATGCCGCCGAACGGGCCTTCGCCCGTCATCATCGGCAGCGTGTTTTCCGGCAGCGGCATTTCCATGCCCCCCATCGAGCCGCCTTTGTCGCCCATCACCATGTAGTCCGGCACCAGGCGGTTGATCTTGCTGGCCACGCCACGATGATCGACCCCGATCATGGTCGGCACCGCGTGCCCCATCGCGTTCATGGTGTGATGCGACTTGTGGCAGTGGAAGGCCCAGTCGCCGGGCGCATCGGCAATGAATTCGATGGCGCGCATCTGGCCCACGGCGATATCGGTGGTCACCTCCGGCCAGCGTGCGCTGCGGGGAATCCAGCCGCCATCGGTGCCGGTCACTTCGAAGCGGTGCCCGTGCAGGTGGATCGGGTGGTTGGTCATGGTCAGGTTGCCGGCCCGTATCCGGACCCGGTCGCCCTGGCGCACCACCATCGGATCGATGCCCGGGAAGACGCGGCTGTTGAAGTTCCACAGGTTGAAGTCGAGCATGGTGTTGATCTTCGGCGTGTAGCTGCCCGGTTCGATGTCATAGGCGTTCAGGAGGAACACGAAATCGCGCTCGACCGCATGCTGCGCCGGGTTCTTCGGATGGGTGACCCAGAAACCCATCATGCCCATCGCCATCTGCGCCATCTCGTCGGCATGCGGGTGGTACATGAAGGTGCCCGCATGGCGCGCCACGAAGTCGTACACGAAGGTCTTGCCGGGGGCGATGCCTGGCTGGTTCAGGCCGGTCACGCCATCCATGCCGTTCGGCAGCATCTGGCCGTGCCAGTGCACGCTGGTCTGTTCGGGCAGCTTGTTGGTCACGAAGATGCGCACCCGGTCGCCTTCCACCACTTCGATGGTGGGGCCCGGGCTTTGGCCGTTGTAGCCCCACAGGTTCGCTTTCATGCCGGGCGCGAGCTCGCGCACGACCGGTTCGGCGACCAGGTGGAATTCCTTGACGCCGTCTTTCATGCGCCAGGGCAGCGACCAGCCGTTGAGGGTCACGACCGGATTGTAGGGCCTTCCGTTGGGCGGCGAGAGCGGCGGCATCGTGTTCGGCGAGGACTGGAGCGGCGCCTCCGGCAGCGTGGCCGCGCCGGCCTTGCTGAGCAGCGATGCGCCCACCATGGCAGCGCCGGCGCCGCCCAGGAATGATCTGCGGGATGTCATTGTTTGGTTTCCTTCCGTGGTTCGCCCGGCAGGCGAGCGCCGAGGGCCGCCGTCAGGTTGGTGTGCGCTATCCAGTAGTCTTTCAGGGCGCCGATATAGTCGTTGACGGCTGCGGCCTGCTCGCGCGAGTCGGCCAGCAGCTCGAACACGCTGACCAGCATGCCGTTGTAGCGCAGCAGCGTCTCGTCCGAGATTTTCTTGCGCAGCGGGATCACCTGGTCGCGGTAATGCCTGGCCAGGTCGTACGAGCCGCGGTAGTCGAGGTAGCTTTCGCGCGCTTCGCTGCGCGCATTGGCAGCTGCCTGCGCCAGCTTGTTGACCGACTGCATGTAGATCGCTTCGGACCTTGCCACGCGCGCCGAGCCCCAGTCGAACAGCGGGATCTCGAGCGTGAGCTCGTAGCCGCGCGCCTTGGCTGCGCCGGAAGCGCCGGTTTCGGTGTAGCCAAGGTCGAGGACATTGATGAAGCGGGTGGTCCTGGTCAGCCCGAGCGAGGCCGCGGTGTGGGCCGTGTCCAGTTTTGCAGCCTGGATATCGAGCCGCTCACGCACCGCGGTGCGTTCGATGTCTTCAAGCTCGAGCGCGGCGCCCTGCAGTTCGGGCAGCCGCTCGGGCAGGCGGTAGCTGCTGTTTGCGCCCCACAAGCCCATCAGACGGGTCAGTTTCTCGCGCGCCGCGGACACCTGCCTGGCGGCGCGCCCGACAGCGGCGGAGGCTTCGGCATGAAAGGCTTGCTCGCGGGCCAGGTCGAGCTGGCTCCAGTTGCCGGCCTGCGCCATGCGCCCGGCCAGCTCGGCGCCTGCTTCGGCGGCTTGCTCGACTTGGCGCGCATACGCGAGGCCTTGCAGCGCGGCCACCGCTTCGTAATAGGCACGCCGGGTCTCGGCCGCATGCTGTTCGATCGCATTGGCAACTTGCAGCTTGGCCTGTTCGAAGCGGCGCGCTTCGATGCGGCGCGCCAGCGGGGCCGTGAGCAAGTTGACGATGTTGGCGGTGAGGGAACGTTCGATCTCGAGCTCGCCGCCCTGGCGTGTGCGCTTGAACCCGAACGAGGGGTTGTGCAGCCGCCCGGCCTGCACCAGGTCGGCCTGCGCGATGCCGACCTCCCAATATGTCGCCTGCAGGCCTCGGTGGTTCAATAGGGCGACCTGCACCGCATCGTCGGCCGAGAGCGGTTGGCGCAAGATTGCATTGACGGACTCGGCCATGGCGTGCGCGTCGGCCTCGTTGCGCACCAGCACGGCATCCTTGCCGCTGCGCGCCTTGGTCATCTGGGCCACGGGGTCGAAGCCGCGGTCGCTCGTGACCGATGCGCAGCCGCTGGCGAGCACGGCCAGTGCCGCAAGGGCAAGCAGCCTGGAAGCGGCGACCGATCTCATTTGTCCTCCGTCATCTTGTGCCCGGCGTGCGGGTCGGCCGGTGTGGCCGGTGCCGCGTGACCGGCGTGCTGGGTGTGCATTGTTGCGGCAGGCGCTTCGGTGTCCTGGGCTGTGAGCGCCATCGAATCCTGCGCGCCGACTTGCTCATTCAAGGCTTTCCATTGTTTCTCTGGTGACTCAGGGGCGGGCGGGGCAGCGCGGTACTGCATCGCGCTCTGGTAGCGCGTAGCGGGCACGACCTGCCCGGGGTCGGCCGCGTCCGGGACGGCGCCGGGTTGGCCGGTGGCGTGCGCAAGGGAGGCGCCGCCGGATAGCGCGCACCAGATGGCAGCGCGCATAAGCGGGTGCAAGGTATTCATGTCATCCTCGGGAGGCGAGATTTTTTATTCGCGAAAAAATGCGATCGATACGACGCTGATGCGCCGCGCCACTTGCGTTAATGGAATAACGAATTGCGGGCGTCAGCCGGGGTGTCAGCGCGCGAAGCGGGGCGGACGCTCGGGGAAGGCGAGATCGACGGACGGAACTTCGCCCATGTCGAATGGAATGGCGACGTAATGCGGTGCCGCAACCGGGAGACTGGGAAGGCAGGATGGGGTGATGAGTGCTCCAATGCAACACTCGGCGCAGGAACCGCACTTGCCGCCGGCATGCTGATCCGACTGGTCGGCAACGGCGCCGGCCTCGTGGTGCTGATGGGCGGTGCCGGCGACAGGTGCGTGCTGCTCATGCTGGACGCCTGGCGCCGAGCTGACCGGGAGCGGAGCGCACAGCAGCATGGTTGCCGAGGCAAAGCCTTGAAAAGGCACGGCCAGCAACATGAACCAGACAAGCAGGGCTTTGAGCACGATACGCATCTGTTTATGTTAGCACACAAGATCCAGGCACAGCCACACATGCTGGCACCTGCCTGTTTACCGGGCCCGCGCGCTACCGGATCGGTGCGCGCTTGGCTGTTCGGCATCCCAGTCCGAGACCCGCACCGACTGTGCGCCCAGCGCCGTCATTTCCCGGATTGCCGCCGCGCCGTCGCCGGCATGGCGCTCGACCGCGCGGATCGCGTCGAGCAGCAGCATCACCTTGAAGCCTTGCCGGAGGGCGTCCTTGACCGTGTTGAGCACGCAATAGTCGGTCGCCAGGCCGCCCACGAACAGGCGCTCCACGCGGGCCGCGCGCAATTGCTGCGCCAAGCTGGTGCCATCGAAGCCGGAATAGGCGTCCTTACCCGGCTCGGTCGCCTTCGACACCACCACCGCGCCGGGCGGCAGCGCGAGCGCCGGCGCGAACGCGGCCCCTTCGCTGCCGGCAACGCAGTGCGGCGGCCAGATGCCGCCCTGGGCCAGGAAGGAACAGTGATTCGCCGGGTGCCAGTCGCGCGTGGCATGGACGGGCAGGGCGCGGCCCTTGAACAGGGCGAGCGCGCGGTTCAGGACGGGAACGACCTGCTCGCCCCCTGGAACCGCGAGGCTTCCACCGGGCAAGAAGTCGTTCTGGACATCGACGATCAGGAGCGCATCGCCGGGCGCCGGGGCGGACGTTTCCATGGCAGGTTCGTGAGTGGGGATTCAGGGGTGTGACAGCGCCGCTGGCCGTTTCGTTCCGGGCGCCGCGCCCGGCGCACAGGCGGACGATTGATTTAAGTCGCAATCGAGGCAGGCGGCGCGCATAGGCTGGGAGGATGAGACACTACGCCGATAGCGCCCTGTTGACCGATTTGTATGAAATCGCGATGTTGCAGGCATATTTTTCGCGCGCCATGAACCAGACGGCTGTGTTCGAATTTTTCGTGCGCCAGCTTCCCGCGCAGCGCAACTACCTGGTCGCGGCGGGCCTGGCGCAAGTGCTGGCCTTCCTGGCCGCGCTGCGCTTCGAGGAAAACGAGCTTGCCTGGCTCGGCTCGACCGGCCGCTTCGATGCGGCCTTTCTCGATTCCCTGCACGACTTGCGCTTCACGGGGGCGCTCGACGCCATGCCGGAAGGGACCATCTTCTTCGCCGGCGAACCGCTGTTGCGCATCACCGCTCCACTGCGCGAAGCGCAACTGATTGAAAGCCGCCTCATCAATTTGCTGCATTACCAGACGCTGGTTGCGAGCAAGGCGGCGCGGGTGTGGACGGCCGCGCGCGGCAAGCGCCTGGTCGACTTCGGCATGCGGCGCGCCCATGGCGCCGAGGCGGCTTTGCTGTCGGCGCGCGCCAGCCATATCGCCGGCTTCGACGGCAGCGCCACCACCATCGCGGCCCGCCTGTTCGAGCTGCCCGTGTTCGGCACCATGGCCCATTCCTTCATCCAGGCCCACGACAGCGAGGCCGAGGCCTTCGCCACCTTCGCCCACGCCTTTCCCGACAACACCACCTTGCTGATCGACACCTACGACACCGAAGCGGCGGCGGCCGAGGTGGTGCGGCTGGCGCAGCGCCTGCGCGCGCAGGAGGGCATTCACATCAAGGCGGTGCGCATCGACAGCGGCGAGCTCGGCGAGCAGGCGCGGCGCGTGCGCGCCATCCTCGATGCGGGCGGCTGCGGCGAGATCGACATCTTCGCCAGCGGCAACCTGGACGAACATGCGGTCGACGCGCTCACCTCCGGCGGCGCGCCGATCGACGGCTTCGGCGTCGGCACCCGCATGAACACCTGCAGCGACGCACCCTACCTCGACTGCGCCTACAAGCTGGTCGAGTATGCGGGCCAGCCGCGCCGCAAGCGTTCCGCCGGAAAATCGACCTGGCCGGGCCGCAAGCAGGTGTTCCGGCGTTTCGACGCGCACGGCATGATGGAGGGCGACACGGTGGCGCTCGAACACGAGGCAGCGCCCGGCGCGGCGCTGCTCGAGCCGGTGCTGCGCGGCGGCGCCCCGGTGCAGCCGGCCGCTTCGCTGGCGCAGTTGCGCGCGCGCGTGCAGGCCCAGCTTGCCAGCCTGCCGGCCGCGCTGCGCGCGCTGGAGCCGGCCCCGCCCTATGCCGTGACCGTGTCGCCGTCCCTGCACGAGCTGGCGCGCCAGACCGACCTGCGCCACGATGCGCTGGCTGCGGCGGCGCGCGCCAATTGGGCGACGTGATGACGCGCACGGCGCAACAATGGAGCCGCGCGCGACGTTTGCGAAAGGGCGATCCGTGAAAGCCGACGACAATACATTACCGATCCGGGCCATCCCGCTGTGGTACTGGCTGGTGCTGCCGCTGATGGTGATCTTGCTGGAAATGGTGTTTGACCAGGGCAGCATCGAACCGATCGCCTACAGCGACTTCAAACACCTGCTCACGGCCGGCAAGGTGGAGGAGCTGGCGATCACCGGCGAGACCATCGAGGGAACCTTGCGGATCGAGGGCGTCGACAAGATACTGCCGCGCCCGACCGTCGAGGCCCTGCAGCGCGGCGGCCAGCCACGGCGCCGCTTCAGCACGATCCGGGTGACCGATCCGGCGCTCATCGACGAGCTCGATGCGGCCGGGGTGCGCTACACGGGCGAGATCAAGAGCCAGTTCATGGGAACCTTGCTGTCCTGGATGATACCGATCGGGCTGTTCCTGTGGCTGTCGGCCTACCTGTCCAAGAAGACCGGCCTGGGCTCGGGCTGGGCGCTCGATGTCGGCAAGAGCCGCGCCCGCGTGTATGCCGAAAGCAAGACCGGGGTCACCTTCGACGACGTGGCCGGCATCGACGAGGCCAAGGAGGAGTTGCGCGAAATCGTCGATTTCCTGAAAAACCCGCAGCGCTACCAGCGCCTTGGCGGCAAGATCCCGAAAGGCGTGCTCATCGTCGGCGCGCCGGGCACCGGAAAAACCTTGCTGGCGCGCGCGCTGGCCGGCGAGGCCGGGGTGCCGTTCTTCTCGATCAGCGGCTCGGAATTTGTCGAGATGTTCGTCGGAGTCGGCGCGGCCCGGGTGCGCGACCTGTTCGCGCAGGCGCAACAGAAGGCGCCCTGCATCGTGTTCATCGACGAACTCGATGCGCTGGGCAAGGCGCGCGGGGTCGGCAATATCGCCGGCACCCACGGCGAGCAGGAGCAGACGCTGAACCAGTTGCTGGTGGAAATGGACGGCTTCGATTCGAACAAGGGCGTCATCATCCTGGCCGCCACCAACCGCCCGGAAGTGCTCGACCCGGCGCTGCTGCGGCCGGGCCGCTTCGACCGTCATGTCGCGCTCGACCGTCCCGACCTGAAGGGGCGCGAGCAGATCCTTCAGGTGCATGCGAAGCTGGTCAAGCTGGCGCCGGAAGTGAGCCTGGCCGCCATCGCGGCGCGCACCGCCGGTTTCGCCGGCGCCGACCTTGCCAACCTCATCAACGAGGCGGCGCTGCGTGCGGCCCGGCTCGGCAAGGAGCGTGTGGAAATGAGCGACCTCGACGAGGCGATCGACCGCATCGTGGCCGGCCTGGAAAAAAAGACGCGCGTGATGAACCGCCAGGAAAAGGAAACCGTGGCCTTCCACGAGGCCGGGCATGCCTTGACCGCGCAGTTCCGGGTCCACGCCGACCGGGTTGCGAAGATATCGATCATCCCGCGCGGCATTGCCGCGCTCGGTTATACCCAGCAGTTGCCGACCGAGGACCGCTACCTGCTCAAGCGCGCCGAGCTGTTCGACCGGCTCGACGTGATGCTGGGCGGGCGCGCCGCCGAGGAACTGGCGCTGGGCGACATTTCCACCGGCGCACAGAACGACCTGCAGAGCGCGACCGACCTGGCGCGTCACATGGTGACCCAATACGGCATGAGCGAGAAGCTGGGACTGGTCACGTTCGAACAGGTGCGCGCCCCATTGCTCAATCCGGAAGGGGCAACCGAGCAGAAACCGTACAGCGAGCACACCGCCGAAACCATCGATGCCGAGGTGAGCCGGCTGCTGGCCGAGGCCCATGCGCGCGTGAGCGCCACCTTGTGCGAGCGGCGCGCGCTGCTCGACGCGCTGGCCGCGCTGCTGCTGGAAAAGGAAACCGTGGACCGCAGTGCGCTCGACGCCTTGCTGGCCAGCGACCTGGGTCCCGGCGTGTGCAAGGGGGCGGCGGCGCCCGCCGGCAGCGAGCCGGTTGCGGCGCCGTCGGCCCCGCTGGTGCATCAGGCAAGCAGCGGGCCGGGGCCGTAGCGAGGCGCCTTGATGAGCGGCAGAAGGGGCGCAGCTTGCGTGAACTTGAAGCACGGCGCGCCGATCGAACCGGACAGCTTCCAGGCGGAGCCAGATCACGATCACGATGAGGTCCAGCGATGGCAATAGCGGCATCCGAGTCGCCCGCGGAAAATGACGGGCTGTGTTTTTTCGCCATGAACGACAGCGCCGCGTTCGGCGCGGCGGTGGCGCAGGCGCTTGGCGTGCCCGCCAGCCTGCACGAGGAGCGCGAGTTCGAGGATGGCGAGCACAAGTCCCGGCCGCTGGTCAATGTGCGCGGCCGGGATGTGTTCGTACTGCAATCGTTGTACGGCGGCCCCGTGCATAGCGGCAATGACAAACTGTGCCGCCTGCTGTTTTTCATCGGCGCTCTCAAGGATGCCGGCGCGGCGCGCGTGAGCGCGCTGGTGCCCTATCTTGCGTACGCGCGCAAGGATCGCAAGACCAAGCCGCGCGACCCGGTCATCACGCGCTACGTGGCTGCCATGTTCGAGGCGGCCGGCGCCGACGCCGTCGTCACGCTCGACGTGCACAACCTGGCGGCGTTCCAGAATGCCTTTCGCTGCCGCACCGAGCACCTCGAAGCCAATCCCCTGTTCGTGCGCTATTTCGCGGCCCAACTCCAGGGCCGCGCGGTGGTGGTGGTGGCGCCCGATGCGGGCGGCACCAAACGGGCCGAGCACTTCCGGCAAAGCCTGGGCAAGGCGCTCGGCACGCCGGTCGCGGCCGCCTTTGCCGAGAAACACCGCAGCGAAGGCGTGGTCAGCGGCGACATGCTGGTGGGCGAGGTGGAAGGGCGCGACGCGGTCATCATCGACGACCTGATCAGCACCGGCGGCACGCTCGCGCGCACCGCGGGCAGTTGCATCGAGCGCGGCGCGGCGCGCGTGTTCGCCGCCGCCAGCCACGGCCTGTTCATCGGCGAGGCCGGCGCGCTGCTGGGCCGCAGCGCGTTCGAACGCATCGTCGTGACCGACTCGGTTCCCGCGTTCCGCCTGGACGATCCGGCGGCCCAGGCAAAACTGGTGGTGCTCCCGAGCGCCCCCCTGTTCGGCGAGGCCATCCGGCGCGCCCACACGGGCGGATCGATCTCGCAGCTGCTGGAGACCTGACGCCTGCAGCTCAGGCGCACTGCCCGACATGCTGGTCGGCCAGCTGCAAGTATTGCCCGGTGCGCTTGATCCATTGCGGCGAGTAGCGGAATTTTTCTTCCTGCAGGTGGCGCGCCGAGATCGTGGCGCGCATGCCGGCGCGGTAGCTCTGGTAGAAGTGCACCAGGCGCGCATCGGGCACGTCGCCCGACAGCGCGCCGTACCTGGCCAGCAGGGTGGCGCCGGCCGCCGCTGCGCCCAGCCGTTCGCACTCGAGCGCAAGGAAGGCAAGCTCGTCGGCCGGATCGACCAGGCGCAGCTCGCGCGAGAATTCAAGGCAGTCGATGATGGCCAGGTGCGGGCGCAGGCAAATGTGCTCCGGGCGCAGGTCGCCGTGGCCTTCGATCACCCGGTTGGCGCGCACCCGCGCATCGAACAGGCCGGCCATGCGCTCGAGCGCCGCCGCCTGGGCCTGGCAGATGGCGTCGACCTGGGCGCGCGGCAGGCGGTACAGCGCGAGCCCGAGTTCCTGGCGGTTCGACTCGATCTGGCGCTGCAGCCGCGCGCGAAAGCGAACCGGGTCGGTCGGCACCGGTTCGCAGGCGCGATAAAAAGCGGCCAGGTGCACGGCCACGCGCTCGAAGTCGGCATCTTGCACACTCTGGTGCACGATCGCGTAGTCGAGCATCTGGCGCGCCGGCAGGCGCCACATCTTGACCAGCCAGTCGATCGGGGTGCCGCGCCCGTCGAGCTGCAGGTGGGCATGCGCGTCGAGCGTGAGCGGCACCGTGCCGAGGTAGACCTGGGCCGCCAGGCGCCGGTTCAGCCGCACCTCTTCCTCGCAATAAAAGCGCCTGGCCTCGAGCGTGCGAAAGTCGAGCAGCTCATAGCACACCGGTTTCTTGAGCTTGTAGACATAGGCGCCGGCCAGGAACACCCATGACATATGGGTTTCGAGCGCTTCGACCCGGTACGCCGGTTCCGGGTAGCTGCCCGAGTGGCGCAGGAACGCCACCTTCGATTCGAGCGTCACGCCTGGCAGGGAGGGCAAGGTGGCAGGCATGGTGCACACGTGCTCGACAACGGCATGCCGCTCAGGGGCTGTCGCCCCCGGAGCGCTCCTGCATCCGGTTGCATGAGGCGCTGTCGTAGAAGCGCCAGCGCCGGCCGCCCTCGACCTTGGCCTGGTACATGGCCTTGTCTGCATTGACAAGCAAGGTTTCCGGATCGTTGCCATCGGCCGGGTACAGCGCGATGCCGATGCTGGCGCTAAGGGAAAATTTTTGGCCACGCAGGACAAACGGATGCGTCAGCGCGTCGATCAGCTTGCGCGCGAGCGTGGCCGGGACGCTGATGTCCTCGAAGCCGGTCACGAGAATGGCGAATTCGTCGCCGCCGAAGCGGGCAATGGTGTCGGACTGCCGGATGTTGGCGCGCAGGCGGTCGGCCACCGCGACCAGCAGCTGGTCGCCGGTCGAGTGTCCCAGCTTGTCGTTGACCGTCTTGAAGCCGTCGAGGTCGAGGAACATGGTGGCCAATAGCTGCTGGGTGCGGCGGGCGTGCGAAATTGCCTTTTGCTGGGCTTCGTGCAGCAGCACCCGGTTCGGCAAGCCGGTCAGGATGTCGTGATAGGCCAGGTGGCGGTCGCGCTCGCTTTCCTGCTGGCGCCGGGTAATGTCGTGCTGGACCGCGATGAAATGGCTGATGGCGCCCTGGTCGTTGCGCAGCGGCGCGATGATTTCCTCGGCGGTGTAATAGCTGCCGTCCTTGCGCCGGTCGACGATCTCGCCCTGCCAGACGTCGCCGGCGCGGATGGTTTGCCACAGCTCGGCGTAAAAGGAGGGGTTTTGCTTACCCGACTGCAATATCGCCGGTGTGTGCCCGAGCGCCTCGTCGCTGTCGTAACCGCTCAAGCGGGAAAACGCATCGTTGATCCAGACGATCTTGCCGGTGTCGTCGGTGATGAAGATCGGGTCGGCGATGCACATCATCGCTTGTGCCAGCAGGGGCTGCAAGGGCGCCTGTGTCTGCTGTGGCGTGGGAGTCTGGTTCATCAGATTTGCTCCGAGAAACCCCGCCAACCAGGGCGGGGAGGACCTCAAGGACGTCGCCGGAATGGCGGTGGCCACTCATTAGAATGCGCAATCGTGTCGGAGTTTCCAGGTCGCGGGCAGCGATTTGCGGTACATCAGGCCTTTGCACCTTGTTCCTGCATTCCCTGTGCGGGTGCTGTCTACCATTGATTGCACTTGCACGCGGGACGCGCATGGATGACCAGAGTGCCTTGCAGGATCAGGAAATGCTGGTCAAGGCGCTCCAGCGCCTGTTGGCCAAGCAAGAGCGCGCGCCCGCATTGTTCGAGACCCACATCTCGTGGGTGCTTGCAGGGCGCGTGCATGCCTACAAGATCAAGAAAGCCGTGCGCTTTGACTTCCTCGATTTTTCCACGCTGGAAGCACGCCATTTTTATTGCCAGGAAGAAGTGCGGTTGAACCGCCGCCTGGCACCCGCGCTCTACCTGGGCGTGCTGCCGGTGAGCGGCAGCCTGGCGCAGCCGCAGCTGGGCGGCGCCGGGTCCGCGCTCGAGTATTGCGTCTGGATGCGCAGTTTTGCGCAGGATGCACTGTGGAGCACGCGCATCGCGCAGGGCGCACTGACAGCCGGCGAAATCGACCTGCTCGCGCGCAAGCTTGCACTGTTCCACCAGCAGGCGGCGCGCGCGCCTGCGGCCAGCCCCTGGGGCTCGGCCGCCGCCATCGGGAAAATTGCCGACGACAACATTGCGCTGCTGGCGGCACTGGCGCGCAACTGCGGCGCCGCCGGCGCCGTCGCAACCATGCGCGCGTGGCAGGCCGGGCGCCTGGGCGCGCTCGGACCGATGTTCACGCAACGCAAGGAACAGGGATTCGTCAGGGAATGCCACGGCGACCTTCACAGCGGCAACATCCTGACCATCGACGGCGCGGTCGAGGTGTTCGACTGCATCGAGTTCAGCGACAGCTTGCGCTGGATCGACGTGATGGCCGACCTGGCCTTCATCCGGATGGACCTGCGGCGCCAGCGCTGCACGGCGCTGGCGGCGCGCCTGCTCAACGGCTATCTCGAGGCCGGCGGCGACTATGAAGGAGTGCCGGTGTTGCGCTACTACGAGACCGAATGCGCGCTGGTGCGCTGGAAAATCGCGCTGCTGCGGGCCCGGCAGGGCGGATCGGGCCAGCAGGCCGAGCAGCTGATGGCGTTTGCGCAGGCCGCCGCCAGGCCGGGCCAGGGCGCGATCATCGCGCTGCATGGCTTTGCCGGCAGCGGCAAGTCGACCCTGGCGCATCAGCTGGTCGAGCTGCTCGACGCGGTGCAGATCCGCTCGGATGTCGAACGCAAGCGCATGCACGCGCTGGCCGGCGCGGCGCCTGGCGCGGCGCCTCCCGGCCAGGGCATCTACGATGCCCGGTCGAGCGCGGCCACCTACGCGCGCCTGCGCACCTTGGCCGGCGCCGTCGCCGCGGCCGGCGTGCCGGTGCTGGCCGACGCGACCTTCCTCGCGCGCTCCCAGCGCCGCCTGTTCGAAGCGCTGGCCGCCGAACTCGGGGTGCCGTTCCTGCTGCTGGACGTGCACGCGCGCGAACCGACCCTGCGCTCACGCATCGAGGCCCGCGCGCGTCAGGGCGGCGATGCCTCCGACGCCGGGCTGGCGGTGCTGGAACACCAGCTCGCGCGGCACGAACCGCTTGACGAACACGAGGCGGCGCACGCCCTGCGCATCGACAGCGAGGCGGCGCTGGCGCCGGAAGCGCTGCGCCGCGCCTGCCTGGCCCGCCTGGAAGCGGTCCGGAAGCGGACGCGGCAGCAGTAGTCAAGCGGAGTCGACAACAGAAGGCGCTGGCGCTGTGGGCCGTTCTTGCGCGCGCTCATGGCAAGTCGATTCTGGCCCCGTAAAGTAAGCATGGGGTGAGCCGGCGGCGCTTCATCGCGCATCGCTCACGATCCATAACTTTGTACAACCGACAATGAGGTGAATGATGGCTAACAGTTTGATGCGCTTCGATCCATTCCGCGAAATGTCCCGCCTCGATCCATTTCGCGACATGGACGAGATGTTCAGGGACTTCGCGCTGACGCCCGGCATGCGCGGCGAAGGCGCGGCGCGCATCCGCATGGATGTGGACGAAACCGATCAGAACTACCAGATCACTGCCGATATTCCGGGCGTCAACAAGGAGGACATCAAGGTTGCCATCGACGGCAACCAGGTGTCCATCAGCGCCCAGGTCAAGGAAGAAAAAGAAGCCAGCTCGAAAGGCATGCTGCGCAGCGAACGCTACTACGGGCAGCAGTACCGCAGCATTACCTTGCCGCACGAGGTCGACGACACCAAGGCCGAAGCCAGGTACGAGGGCGGCGTGCTGCGCCTGACACTGCCGAAGAAACCCGGAACGGGCGGCAAGCAGCTTACCATCCAATAACCGGCCCCGGGCCCGGCGTGCCGGCGCCGGCCGATAGCGGGAAGCGGGCGCGTGCATGGCGCGAACGCGCCCCGTGCCCGCGTGTTGCCAGAACGCTCACTATGTTGATTCTATGCAATAAATTGATCGACATCAAAGATTTTGTAGAAAAAACCATGCATATTGCCGCTACGGCAAGGCCGGCCTGTCGCCTGCGCCTTGTCTTAGATGAAAGCTTGTATGCATATTCAGTTTCTGGGCGCAAATGGAACCGTCACCGGCGCCAAGTACCTGGTGCGCGCAGGGCGCTCGCAGGTCCTGGTCGATTGCGGCCTGTTCGACGGATACAAGCAGCACCGCTTGCGTAACTGGGAAGGCCTGCCGGTCGCGCCGGCCGAGCTCGATGCGGTCATTCTCACGCAGGCCGATCTCGATCACAGCGGCTATCTGCCGGTGCTTGTGCGCAACGGCTTTCGCGGAAAGGTTTTTTGCAGTGAAGCGACCTACGAGCTGTGCAAGATATTGCTTCCAGATAAAGGGCTGCAGCTGGAAGAAGAGGCCAGCCACGCAAACCGCCGCGGCTTTTCGAAGCATAGTCCCGCGCTTGCGCTGTACTGCGAAGCCGATGCGCGCAACGCCCTGCGCCTGTTTGCGCCGGTCGCCTTCGCCACGCCGTTCCAGCCAGGCGGCGCGTTCACGGCGCGCCTTGCCCCGGGCGGCCACATTCTCGGCGCTTCCATCGTCCAGCTCACGGCGCAAGGCAAGACCATCACCTTTTCCGGCGACCTGGGACGCCCGAACGACCCGCTGATGGCGCCGCCGGCGCGCATGGAACACACCGATTACCTGGTCGTCGAGTCGACCTACGGCAACCGGCGCCACGACCCGACCGATCCGGCCGTACTGCTGGGGCGCACCATCGGCGACACGGCCGCGCGCGGCGGCGTCACGCTGATTGCGGCCGCGACGCTCGGGCGCGCGCAGTCGCTCATCTACCAGATGCACCTGCTCAAGCAGTCCGGCCAGATCCCGGCGCTGCTGCCGGTCTACCTTGACAGCCCGCTGGCGCGCGACGCCAGCGCACTGTTCCAGACTCACGGCGCGGAACACCGGCTCGACGCGGGGCAATGCGCCGCGTTGCGCCAGGGAGTCACAATCGTCAATTCGATGCACGAGTCGATCGCGCTCGGCGCCCAGCGTGCCCCGATGGTGCTGATCGCCGGCAGCGCCATGGCCAGCGGCGGACGAGTGCTGCACCATCTGGCGGCGTTCGCCTCCGATCCGCGCAATACCATCCTGTTCGCCGGCTGCCAGGCCGGCGGCACCCGCGGCGCCGCCTTGCTGGCCGGGCGCAGCATCAAGATCCACGGCGAGCATGTGCCGCTGCGGGCCCAGGTGGTGCAGGTCCATAACCTGTCGGGGCATGCCGACGCCGACGAGATCCTCGGCTGGCTGGCGCAGTTCAGGCACCCGCCACGGCAGACCTTCATCACCCACGGCGAACCGGACGCGGCCGATGAACTGCGCCAGCGTATCGCACGCCAGCTGAACTGGAACTGCCGCGTGCCCTCGTATGCGGACAGCATGGAGCTGGCCTGACAGCCGGCGCATGCGGCGCCCGCGCTACTGCACGGGCGTGCCCGGGGCCGCCGGAGGGCGGAACACCATCACCGGCACCGGCGCGTAGGCCAGCACCTTTTGCGTGACGCTGCCGGCCAGCAGCCGGCTCAGGCCGCGCCGTCCGTGCGACGCCATGAAAATGACGTCGCAGTGGTACTGTATGGCGGCCTGGACGATTTCCTCCTCGGGGTGGAACGACAGCGCGATCGCGCTCTTGCAGCGAACCCCCGCAGCCTGCGCGGCGGCGGCGATCTTTTGCACCCGTTCCTGGGCCATTTTTTGCAGCTCGCGGCTGTCCACGCCCGGGTCGATCACGAGCGCGCTCTCGGACAGCGGGGCGCTCGGATACGGCTCGGCCACCGCAAAGGCGACGATCTCGCTGCCGCAGCAGCGCGCGAACTCGATCGCGGCGGCGACTGCCTGCTCCGAGACCGGTGAACCGTCGGTGGGGACCAGCAAAGTCTTGTACAGCATCACAGCTCCTAGTGGCACATCAAAACCGGAACGGTCATGGCGCCCAGTATGGTTTGGGTGACGCCGCCCAGCAGCACCTCGCGCACGCGGGCGTGTCCGTAGCATCCCATCACCAGCAGATCGGCGCGCAGGTCGGCCGCCATCGAGAGCAGCGAACTGCCGATGTCGATCTCGGTGCGCTGCTCGTGCAGCTCGACCCTGACGCCGTGGCGCGCCAGATACAGCGCGATGTCGGCGCCCGGCTGCTCGCCGTGTTCGGCCGAGGAATTGAACAGCACCACGCTGACCGCTTTGGCGCGCCGCAGCAAAGGAATGGCGCTGGTGACGGCGCGCGTCGCTTCCATGCCGGCATCCCATGCGACCAGCGCATGGGTGCCGAGCTGCCCGAAGCTGCCTGCGTACGGCGCGAGCAGCACCGGGCGCGTGCTGTGCAGCATGACGTAGGCGGGCAGGGCGGCGGCAATGCGCGCGACCGGGTCTTCGGGGTCGGCCTGGCTCAGCACGACCAGGTCGGCGTAGCGCGCCTGCAGCGCCAGCGCGCCTTCGGGCTCGTCGTCGACCAGCCGCGCTTCGCACGAGAGCACCCCCATGGCGCCGGCGATCGCGTCGAACTGCGCCAGCGCCGCCCTGGCCTCCTGGTACAAGGCGTCGATATGGCCGGCGACGATGGTGCGGGTCAGGTCGATGCTGCTGTCCTGGTAGACAAAGCGCGAGATGCCGCTCATGGCCGCGCCGATCAGGTGGGCATCCTGGGCCAGCGCGTGCCGGGCCGCCATACGGATGCGTTCGGACGCGTGCCGCGACCGGTCGACATGCACGAGTATGGTCTTGTAGGACATGCTTGTTTCCTGTTGGCCGTTCCCGGATCTTTCCTTCGAAAGCTTTAGCGTATGCTGTCGCACCGGCGTAGTCCAGCGCAATTCGTGATGCGCAATGTCTCGTGCAGGCATTTTTGAGCCACATCAACTGCGCCGGCCCGTGCCCCGTCTACCCTGCACCAGCCCATACCAGAAAGAGGTCAAAAATGAGTGTCAGGAACCTGCGGCACCTGTTCGCCCCGGCATCGGTGGCCGTCATCGGCGCCTCCGGGCGTGCGCACAGTGTCGGCGCCACCGTGCTGCGCAACGTGCTCGACGCGGGCTTTGGCGGGACCGTGTACGCGGTCAATCCCAAATACGACACGCTGTCCGGACTGCCGGTCTACCATAGCGTGGAGCAGTTGCCGGCGGCGCCCGCGCTGGCCCTGATCTGCACCCCGCCGGCCACCGTGCCGCGCATCGTCGCCCAGCTGGGCGCGCTGGGAACCAGGGCCGCGATCATCATCACGGCCGGGCTGGGGGCGCTGCGCGACGAGCAGGGACGCACGCTGCGGCAAGCGGCGCTGGACGCGGCCAAACCCTATTTGCTGCGCCTGCTCGGACCGAACTGCGTCGGCTTGCTGGTGCCGGGCATCTGCCTGAACGCGAGCTTCGCGCACACCGGCGCGCTGCCGGGCCGGATCGCCTTCGTGTCGCAATCGGGCGCGCTGGTGACCGCGGTGCTCGACTGGGCCAACTCGCGCGGCATCGGATTTTCCAAATTCATTTCGCTGGGCGAGAGCGCCGACGTCGATTTCGGCGACGTGCTCGACTATCTGGCGAGCGACGCCGACACCGGGGCGATCCTGCTCTACGTCGAGGATGTGCGCAACGCCCGCAAGTTCATGTCGGCCGCGCGCGCCGCCGCGCGCAGCAAGCCGACCGTGGTGCTCAAGGCCGGCCGCGCCCCGGAAGGGGCCAAGGCGGCCGCCTCGCACACCGGCGCGCTGGCCGGCTCGGACGACGTCTACGATTGCGCGATCCGGCGCGCCGGCATGCTGCGCGTGTTTACCACCGAGGACCTGTTCGGCGCGGTCGAGACGCTGGCGCGTGCGCGCCCCATTTTCGGCGAGCGCCTGGCCATCATGACCAATGGCGGCGGACCGGGCGTGATGGCCACCGACGCCCTGATCTGCGGCAACGGCAAGCTGGCCGCGCTGTCCGGCGCCAGCCTGGACATGCTCGACCAGCTGCTGCCGCCCACCTGGTCGCGCGCCAACCCGGTCGACATCATCGGCGACGCGCCCGCCGAGCGCTACCGGCAAACCCTGGAAGTGCTGCTGAAGGAACCGCAGGCCGACGCCATCCTGTTCATCCATGCGCCCACCGCGATCGTGCCGAGCGCCGAGGTCGCCGGCACGGTGGTGCCGCTGGCGCGTTCGGCCTCGCGCAACATCCTGTCATGCTGGCTGGGCGGGGACGCGGTGGCCCAGGCGCGCCGCCTGTTTTCGGACGCCGGCATCCCGACCTTCGATACGCCCGAAGAAGCGGTCAACGGTTTCCTGCAGATCGTCAATTACCGTCACAACCAGGACCTGCTGATGCAGGTGCCGGCGGCCGAGGGCGCCCACCTGGCGGTGCAGCGCGAACGCGCGCAGTCGATCGCGCGCGCGGCGCTGGCGCAGGGACGCACCATGCTCTCGGAACCGGAAGCGAAGGCGATCCTGGCGGCCTATGGAATTGCCGTGGTCGAGACGCGCAGCGTCGAATCGGTCGAACAGGCGCAGCGCGCGGCCGTGGAAATCGGCTTTCCGGTGGCGGTCAAGATCCTCTCGCCCGACATCACGCACAAGTCCGACGTGGGCGGCGTGGCGCTCGACCTCGATTCGGTCGAAGCGGTGCGCGCGGCGGCCCAGCGCATGCACAAGCGGCTGTCCGAATTGCAGCCGCAGGCGCGCCTGACCGGCTTTTCGGTGCAGCAGATGGCGCGCCGTCCCGAGGCGCACGAACTGATCGTGGGCATCAGCACCGATCCGGTGTTCGGCCCGGTGATCCTGTTCGGCCAGGGCGGCATCGCGGTCGAAGTGGTGGGCGACCATGCGGTCGCGCTGCCGCCGCTGAACACGGTGCTGGCGCGCGACCTGGTCGGACGCACCCGCGTGGCCAGGCTGCTGGCAGGCTACCGCAACCGGGCGCCGGCCGACATGGAGGCGATCCTGTCGGTCCTGATCCAGATCGCGCAGCTGGCCGCCGACATTCCCGAGATTGTCGAACTGGACATCAACCCGCTGCTGGCCGACAGCGCCGGCGCCATCGTGCTCGACGCGCGCATGCGGGTGGCGCCGGCCGACCTGTCGGCCAGCAGCCTGGACCGGCTGGCGATCCGGCCCTATCCGTCCGAGCTCGAAGAGGAGATCGAGTGGGAGGGGCGCCCGCTGCTGCTGCGCCCGGTCCGGCCCGGGGACGGCGCGGCCCACCTGGCCTTCTTCGACGCCCTCAGCGCCGAGGATGTGCGCTACCGCATGTTCGTGCGCGTGCGCGAGCTGCAGCCCTCGCAGCTGGCGCGCTTCACCCAGATCGACTACGACCGCGAGATGGCCTTCATCGCGACCCGCCCGGGCCCCGATGGCCAGAGCGAAACGCTGGGGGTGGCGCGCGTGGTGGCCGACCCGGACAATGTGCAGGCCGAATTCGCCGTCACGGTGCGCTCGGACCTGAAAGGCCACGGCCTTGGCACCCTGCTCATGGACAAGCTGATCGGGTATTGCCGCAGCCGGGGCACGCGCGAGATCGTGGGCGAAGCGCTGGCGCAAAATACCCGCGTCATCAAACTGGCGCGCAAACTCGGTTTTGCCGTGGCCCCGGCCACAAGCGAGGGCGCGGTGCACATGAGCTTGCTGCTGCGGGACCGTGGCGCATGAGCGCCTTGGGGTGCTTTTGATCTATATCAAGGATTTTAAAAAAAATGCCCCCTACACTTGACGCTTCTAAATAAATGCCTTTGAGCAATTAGGAGCATCCTTGTCCGCAGCACCGTGGAAAGCCGTCGCCGCTGCGCGACGAGTCAGGCGTTTTTGATGCAGGTCAAGGAATTCGATGCCTGTGCTCAATACACTCACGCTCCATCGCAGTGCCCGGACCCGGGCATCCCAGGTAGCAGGAGTGACAACATGGCCTTATCCGCAGTACCCGGCAGCGCGCCCCAATGCGCCGCAACCGCCGTGCGCCCGGTACGCAGACTGATCGGGGCCGGTGCGCGTAGCGCCGGCTATCCGGGCGTCGAACGCTTCGAGCCGGGCTTCGGCTACCGCGACTACCTGCAGGCGGTGGCCGCACGCCGCACGCGCGGCGCCTTCAAGCCCTTGTCGCTGTACCTGCACCTTCCGTTTTGCGATCCGTCCTGCCATTACTGCGGCTGCGGGCAGGAAGCCGAAGCGGGCGCCTACCTGGCCTACCTGAAACGCGAGATCGATCTGCAGGGCATGCTGTTTGGCGGCATGAACCAGCTCGGTCAGCTGCACCTCGGCGGCGGCTTGCCCGCCTACCTGTCGGAATACGAGTCGGGCGAGCTGATGGCGCGCCTGCGGCGCTGGTTCCAGCTGGCCCCCGACCACACGGGCGACTATTCGGTCGACATCGACGGGCGCAGCGTCACGCGCGAGCGCGTGTTCAGCCTGCGCCGCCAGGGCTTCAACCGTATCGGCCTTGCGGTGCAGGACTACGACGCGCAACTGCAGCAGGTGCTCGAACAACCGGAGAACCAGGTCGAGGCGCTGGTCGAGGCGGCGCGCGCAGCGAGCTTCAGGTCGGTCAGCATCGACTTGGTGTACGCGCTGCCGGGGCAGGATGTGGCCGGCATCGCGCGCGCTCTGAGCCGGGTCGTCAAGGCCGACCCGGACCGCATCGCGCTGTACGACTACGCGCTGCTGCCGCAGGCCGGGCAAACGCCATACGCGGCCGAAGAGCGGCGCGACATGCTGGCGCTGTGCGTCGCGCAGCTGACGCGCGCCGGCTATGTGCAGATCGGCGCCGACCATTTCGCCAAGCCGCTCGACGACCTCGTCGCAGCCCAGCGCCAGGGCCGGCTGCACCGCAATTTCCAGGGCTATTCGACGCATGCCGGCAGCGACCTGCTGGCCTGCGGAGTGGCGGCCACCGCGGCGCTGGGCGCGACCTGCAGCCAGAACGCGGCGAGCCTGGAGGCCTATTGCGAAATGATCGACAATAACGAACTGCCCATCATGCGCGGCATCAGGCTGGGCATGGACGACGCCGTGCGGCGCTCCATCATCCAGATGCTGGCCTGTAATTTCGAAGTGTCGATCGCGGCCATCGAGACGGCCTATCCGATCGCCTTCGCGCAGTACTTCGCCCCCGAGCTGGTCCGGCTCGAGATGCTCGCGCGCGATGGCCTGCTCACGTTCGAGGCCGGCTGGCTGAGCGTCACTACGCAAGGCCGGCCTTATCTGCGCACCATCTGCAAAATGTTCGAACACGAGCCGGGAGCGGCCTGATGGCGGCAATCAGCCTGGTGCCGGTGTTCATGGTCGGACTGCTCGGCAGCGTGCATTGCGCCGGCATGTGCGGCGGGATCGTCAGCGCCTTTTCGGCCTCGCCGGCGCCTGCGGCGCGCAGCTTTCCGGTCGCCGTCGTCACGCGCGGCACTAGCGGCGCGCTCGATTCGGCCTTGCGCGTGCTGGCCTACAACAGCGGGCGCATCGGCAGCTATGCGGCGGCCGGCGCGCTCGCCGGCGCTGCCGGCGGCGGGGCCGTCACGCTGAGCGGCTTGCCGGCGGCGCAGGCGGGCCTGTTCTGGCTCGCCAACCTGATGCTGGTGGCGCTCGGGCTGTACCTGATGGATGCCTGGCGCGGCCTGGCGCAGCTTGAGGCGCTCGGGCGCGCTCTGTGGCGCCGCCTCCAGCCCCTGATGAAATTCGTGATGCCGCTCGACAGCCCGCTCAAGCTGCTGGCCGTCGGCGGCCTGTGGGGATGGCTGCCCTGCGGCATGGTCTACAGCGTCCTGCTCACGGCCATGCTGAGCGGTTCCGCCGGCGCCGGCGCTGCCGTCATGGCCGCCTTCGGACTGGGCACCTTGCCGGTCCTGCTGATGCTCGGGCTAGTCGGGCAGCGGGTGCGCGGCGCGCTGCAGCGCCGCCCGGTGCGCCTGGCGGCGGGGCTGGTGGTGCTGGCGTTCGGCGTGCTCGGGCTGGCGCGCGGCGCCGCCGGGCTGCCATCGAGCTGGCTCGATGTCTTGTGCGTGAGCCCGGCGCCGATGGTGCATCGATGAGCGCGCAACTGGCCCCCTGCGCCTGCTTCCACTGCGGCTTGCCGGTTGCACCCGGGAGCGGCTGGGAAGTCGAGATCGAAGGCGCGCTGCGCCCGATGTGCTGCCCCGGCTGCCAGGCGGTGGCGCACAGCATCGTGGCCAGCGGCTTTGGCGATTACTACGCGACACGCACCGAGTTTTCCGCGTCAAACGCGCAGCAGGTGCTCGCGCCGCCCGAGCTGGCGCTGTACGACAGCGAAGGCGACGCCGCCGCGCCGGAGGCCGGCAGCCCCAGCCTGGACGCGGTGTTTACGGTCGAAGGCATCCGCTGCGCCGCCTGCGTGTGGCTGATCGAGCGGCGCCTGGCGCGCCTGCCCGGGGTGCTGGGCGCCGACATGAATGTCGCCACCGAGCGGCTGCATGTGCGCTGGTCGCGCGCGCACTGCAAGCGCAGCACGATTCTCGCCACGCTGCGCCAGATCGGCTATGCGGCCTATCCGTACGACCCGGTGCGGCACGGCGAACAGCTCGAACGCGCGCGCAAGAAGCTGTTTCGCCAGCTGTTCATCGCCGGCCTGTCGATGATGCAGGTGATGATGTATGCGCTGCCGGTCTACCTGGCCGACGACGGCACCATGGATGCCGACATGACCGCCCTGATGCACTGGGCCGCGCTGCTGCTCACGCTGCCCGCTGTCGCGTATTCGGCGCAGCCGTTCTTCCGCGCCGCATGGGACAACCTGAAACAGCGCACGCTGGGCATGGACGTGCCGGTGGCGCTGGGCATCGCGGCCGCCTTCGGCGGCAGCGTGGCCGCGCTCGTCAGCGGCGTGGGCGAGGTGTACTTCGACTCGATCACGATGTTCATTTTCCTGCTGCTGGGCAGCCGCTACCTCGAGCTGCATGCGCGCCGCAAGGCCGCGCGCGCGCTCGAGAACCTGCAGCACGCCCTGCCGGCGGCGGCGCTGCGCATGGCGCTGTGGCCGCAGCGGCGCGACACCGAACTGGTGGCGGCCGACAGCCTGCGCGAGGGCGACGTCATCCTGGTCAAGCCAGGCGATGCGGTGGCGGCCGACGGCGTCATCCTCGAAGGCGACACCGAGGTCGACCTGGCCCTGCTGACCGGAGAAAGCCGGACCCAGCCCAAGGGCGCCGGCGACCTGCTGCCGGGCGGCGCGCTCAACGCCAGCCAGGCCATCGTGCTGCGCGTGACGCGCGCCGCGTGCGACAGCACGCTGTCGATGCTGGTCAAACTGGTCGAGCGCGCCGGCCACGGCAAGCCGCGCCTGGCGCTGTGGGCCGACAAGGTGGCAGGCTGGTTCGTGGCCGGCCTGCTGCTGCTCACGCTGGCCGTCTTCATCGGCTGGCAGATGACGGATCCGGCGCGCGCCTGGCAGGTCGCGATCGCGGTGCTGGTGGTGTCCTGCCCGTGCGCGCTGTCGCTGGCCACGCCCAGCGCGCTGGCGGCCGCGACCGACCGGCTGGTGCGCCAGGGGGTGCTGATCGTGCAGCCGCATGTGCTCGAAACCCTGCAGCGCGCCACCCATGTCATTTTCGACAAGACCGGCACGCTCACCGTCGGCAAGCCGGTGCTGCGCCGGGTCGAGCCATTGGCCGGCGTCGCGCGCGAACACTGCCTGGCGCTGGCCGGGGCGCTGGAAGCGACGAGCGCGCATCCGCTGGGCGCTGCGCTGCGCGAGGCGGCCGGGGCGGGCGGCATGCAGGCCTCACGCCTGCGGCAGGTGGCCGGGCAGGGCGTCGAGGGCACGCTGGACGCGGTGCGCTACCGGCTCGGCAGCGCTTCCTTCGTGCGGGAGCTGGCTGGCGAGGCGCCCGCCGGCGCCTGCGCCGACGAGCTCAGTTCGGTCTATCTCGGCAGCTGCGCCGGCTGGCTGGCGCGCTTCGAGCTCGACGACGCCTTGCGCCCCGATGCGCAGGCCGTGGTCAGGCAGTTCCAGGCGCGCGGCAAGAGCGTGATCCTGCTGAGCGGCGACGCCGAGCCGGTGGCGCGCCGGGTGGCGGCCGAACTGGGAATCGAGCGCGCCCATGGCGCACAACTGCCGGACCAGAAGCTGGCCATGGTGCAGGCTTTGCAGGCGCAAGGGGCGGTGGTCGCGATGGTGGGCGACGGGGTCAACGACGCGGCCGTGTTGCGCGCCGCCGACGTCTCGTTCGCGATGGGCAGCGGGGCCGCGCTGGCCCAGATGCATGCCGACTGCGTGCTGCTGTCGGGGCGCCTGTCGTCCATGAGCGAGCTGGCCGGGACCGCGGCGGCCACGCTGGCGGTGATCCGCCAGAACCTGGCCTGGGCCAGCCTCTACAACGTGGTGGCGATTCCGGCGGCCGCGCTCGGGCTGCTGAACCCCTGGATGTCGGGGATCGGCATGTCGCTCAGTTCGGCGCTGGTGGTGCTGAACGCCTTGCGCCTGCGGCGCGGCGGAGGCTAAGGTGGAAGCATTGTTCCTGTTGATACCGCTGAGCGTATTGCTGGTCGGGGTGGCGATCTGGGTGTTCTTCGGCGCCTCCGACAGCGGCCAGTTCGACGACCTGGAAGGGCCGGCGCTGCGCATCCTGCAAGACGACGACAGCGGCGTGCAGCCGCCAGCGCCGCCCAAGGCGTAAGGCGCCAGCGCGCATTACAGGGTGGGAGGGCCGTGCCCGAGCGGCTGGCGATGCTCGATCTGCTGCTGGCAGCCAAGGCAGGTGTCGGCGGCCGGGTTGGCCCGCAGGCGCGCTTCGGCAATCGGCTCGCCGCACCGGCTGCATACCCCGCCCAGGCCTTGCCCCAGGCGCTTCAAGGCGGCGTCGATTTCGCGCAGCGCCGCCAGTTCATTGCCAAGCAGCGCGATCTCGGTGTCGTTGAGCAGGTCGGCCGCGGCCAGGTCCTGGGCGGTTTCGAGGTTGTTGACCAGCGCGCGTACCGCAGGGTCGTCGCCTTGGTGCAGGCGGGTGCGGATGCCGCGCAGCACCTCGGTCCGGCTTTGGCGCAGGCGCTCCTCGAGTTCGGCCACAAGGGCGGGGGACAGGCTCATGGCCGCAGCTCCTGGCCGGCGCGCGCGCCCGGCTCGCCCGCCTGCGCGGCGACGTCGAGCGCGGCCGCCAGCGCCATGTCCATGGTCGACTGGTGCAGCAGGAACCATTGCGGCAGCAGCGCCAGCGCTGCGCGCACCGGCCGCAGGTCGGCGCCGCCGGCGTACGGTTCGGCATGGTGCAGGCCGCTCAGCACGCGCGCATGCTGCTCGCGGTGGGTCGACAGGCCGGGATAGCCGATCTGCTCCATCATGTCTTCTTCCTCGCGAAAGTCGCGCTCGACCGTGGCCACCAGCGCCAGGAAGGCCTCGCCCAGCTGTTCGTCGGGCATGGCCTCCAGCCGCGCGAACTGGTCCAGCAGCGCGTGATGGGCCGTATCCATCGCCGGCACTCCCAATGCCATGTCCTCGTTCCACTTGATGTCCTGCATGTTTGCTCCTGCCAAGATGCGGCCGCCGATGGCAGCTGCCCGATCCATCCAGTGTGGGGATGGGGGCGCAAACAATCATTGATCCAGGTCAAAGACGCGCCAGCGCGACGCGAACACAGGCATTTTGAATATTATGGGGCAGAAATTGCCGCCAATTTTGCATTGATGTTGGGCAATTTGACCCACATCAAGGATTTTTAAGGGCCGGAAAACTACTCTGCCTGTCATCGAGCAATTTCAGGAGAGCATTTGTGGAATCAGGGTTGAATTATAATTATAAGATCGTCAAGCAGTTTGCCGTCGCGACCGTGGTGTGGGGCGTGATCGGCATGCTGGTGGGCGTCTTCATCGCCGCCCAGCTGGCCTGGCCGGCGCTCAACTTCGACATACCCTGGCTGAGCTACGGGCGCCTGCGCCCCCTGCACACCAACGGCGTCATCTTCGCGTTCGGCATCTGCGGGCTGTTCGCCACCTCGTACTACGTGGTGCAGCGCACCTGCCAGGTGCGGCTGTTCTCGGACAAGCTGGCCGCCTTCACCTTCTGGGGCTGGCAGGCGGTGCTGGTGCTGGCCGTGATCACGCTGCCGATGGGCCTCACGCGCGGCAAGGAGTACGCCGAGCTGGAGTGGCCGATCTCGATCCTGATCGCGGTGGTGTGGGTGGTGTACGCAATCGTCTTCTTCGGCACCATCGTCAAGCGCAAGGTCGCGCATATCTACGTTGCCAACTGGTTCTTCGGCGGCTACATCCTGGCCGTCGCCCTGCTGCATATCGTCAATGGCGCGAGCATGCCGGCGACCCTGACCAAATCGTATTCCGCCTACTCCGGCGTGCAGGACGCCATGATCCAGTGGTGGTACGGCCACAACGCGGTCGGCTTCATCCTCACCGCCGGCTACCTGGGCATGGTCTACTACTTCATTCCCAAGCAGGCCGAGCGCCCGGTGTATTCGTACCGGCTCTCGATCGTGCACTTCTGGGCCCTGATCTTCACCTACATGTGGGCCGGCCCGCACCATCTGCACTACACCGCGCTGCCGGACTGGACCCAGTCGATCGGCATGGTGTTCTCGCTGATCCTGCTGGCGCCCTCCTGGGGCGGCATGATCAACGGCATCATGACCTTGTCGGGCGCCTGGCACAAGCTGCGCTCCGACCCGATCCTGAAGTTCCTGATCGTCTCGCTCTCGTTCTACGGCATGGCCACCTTCGAGGGCCCGATGATGTCGATCAAGACCATCAATTCGCTGTCGCACTACACCGACTGGGGCATCGCCCACGTGCACGCCGGTGCGCTCGGCTGGGTCGGCTTCATCACGATGGGTTCGATCTATTACCTGATCCCGCGCCTGGCCGGCAAGAAGGAAATGTGGAGCGTGCGCCTGATCGACACCCACTTCTGGGTCGCCACCATCGGCATCGTGCTGTACATCGCCTCGATGTGGATCGCCGGCGTGATGCAGGGCCTGATGTGGCGCGCGGTCAATGCCGACGGCACCCTGACCTACACCTTCGTGGAAGGCGTCAAGGCCACCTATCCGTACTATGTGATCCGGTTCGGCGGCGGCCTGCTGTACCTGTCCGGCATGCTGCTGATGGCCTACAACACCTTCATGACGATGCGTAACACGGTCTCGGTCGATGCGCGCATTCCGTCCCTTTTTCCTACCCATGCCTAGTCCAGGAGTTTTTTGATGAAATTTTCCCACGAGTGGATCGAAAAGAACCCGTGGCTGCTGATCACACTGGTGCTGCTGGTCGTTTCGATCGGGCCGCTGGTCGAAATCGTCCCGCTGTTTTTCCAGACCTCGACCACCACCCCGATCGCCGGCCTCAAGCCGTACTCGCCGCTGCGCCTGGTCGGGCGCGACATCTACGTGCGCGAAGGCTGCTACAACTGCCATTCGCAGATGATCCGTCCGTTCCGCGCCGAGACCGAGCGCTACGGCCATTATTCGGTGGCCGGCGAGTTCGTCTACGACCGTCCGTTCCAATGGGGCTCCAAGCGCACCGGGCCCGACCTGGCGCGCGTGGGCGGGCGCTACAGCGACGAGTGGCACCGCACCCACCTGGACAACCCGCGCGACGTGGTGCCCGAATCGAACATGCCGAACTATCCGTGGCTGGCCAAGACGCGCCTGGTCCCGGCCGACGTGGTCCCCAAGATGCGCGCCCTGAAGCGCCTCAATGTGCCGTATTCGGAGCAGGAGATCGCCGAGGCGCCCGCGCAACTGGCCGACAAGACCGAGCAGGACGCGCTGATCGCCTACCTGCAGGGACTCGGCACCCTGATCAAGACAAGGAATTAGCATGGCAATCGAAAACATTTTTGACAGCGCGAGCAGCGTCATGACGGTCATCAGCTTCGTGACCTTCCTCGGCATCCTGGGCTGGACCTTCATCTACAAGCGCGGCGCCGATTTCGACGCGGCCGCGGCGCTGCCGTTCGCCGACGAGGAACGCGACGGCCTTGCGCCGGCAGTTGCCGAGGAGCTGCGCCATGGCTGATTTCACAAGCGGATTCTGGGACCTGTACATCGGCATCATCACCTTGCTGTCGATCGCCGGCTGCGGCCTGCTGCTGTGGTCGCAGTCGGTGCACAAGGTCAAGCTGGCGGCCGACGGCAGCAGCCAGCCCGCGACCGAGACCACCGGCCACGTGTGGGACGACGATCTGACCGAACTGAACACGCCCATGCCGCGCTGGTGGATGTGGCTGTTCTTCATCACGATCGTGTTCGCGCTGGCCTACCTGTTGCTGTACCCGGGCCTGGGCAGCTACGCCGGCAAGCTTGGCTGGAAGTCGAGCGGAGAGTACCAGCAGGAGCTGAAAAAGGCCGAGGCCGACTACGGCCCGCTGTTCGCCGGTTATGCCGGCAAGGACCTGAAAGCGGTGGCGGCCGACCCGCAGGCGCACGCGATCGGGGAACGCCTGTTCCTGACCTACTGCGCGCAGTGCCACGGCTCGGATGCGCGCGGCAACAAGGGCTTTCCCAACCTGACCGACGGCGACTGGCTGTACGGGGGCGACCCCTCCGTCATCAAGACCACCATCCTGAAGGGCCGCAACGGCATGATGCCGCCGATGGGCGCGGCCCTGGGTTCGGACGCCGACGTGGAAAACGTGGCGCACTACGTCAAGAGCCTGTCGGGCCTGACCGCGGACCCGCTCAAGGTCGCTTTCGGCAAGGCCAAGTTCGGCGCCTGCGCGGCCTGCCACGGGGCCGATGCGCACGGCAACCAGATGCTCGGAGCGCCGAACCTGACCGACAAGGTGTGGCTGTACGGCGGCAGCGCCGAGACCATCATGGAGACGATCCGCAAGGGCCGCACCAACACCATGCCGGCCTTTGAGGACTTCCTGGGCGAAGCGAAGGTGCACGTGCTGGCCGCGTACGTCTGGAGCCTGTCGAACGAAGCGAAGGAGCTGGCGGAAAAATGAAAGAAGCTGCGCCCAAGGTAGCGGTGATCAAGATGTACGCCGCGCGCGAGGAAATCTACCCGCGCGAGGCCAAGGGCCGCTACGCCAGCCTGCGCTGGGCCTGCGTATGGCTCACGCAACTGGTCTTTTACGGCCTGCCCTGGCTGAACTGGAATGGCCGCCAGGCGGTCCTGTTCGACCTCGGCGCGCGCAAGTTCCATATTTTCGGTATCGTGCTGTGGCCCCAGGACTTCATTTACCTGGCCGCGCTGCTGATCATCTGCGCCTATGCGCTGTTCCTGGTCACCGCGGTGGCCGGGCGGGTCTGGTGCGGCTTCGCCTGTCCCCAGACCGTGTACACGGAAGTGTTCATGTGGATCGAGCGCCGCATCGAGGGCGCGCGCAGTGCGCGCATCCGGCTCGACCGCCAGCCCTGGACGCTCGACAAGCTGGCCAAGAAGAGCCTCAAGCACCTGGCCTGGGGCCTGGTGGCGCTGTGGACCGGGATCAGCTTCGTCGGCTACTTCAGCCCGGTCGGCTCGCTCATGGCCGACCTGGCGGCGTTCACGCTCGGCCCATGGGAGTGGTTCTGGATCGGGTTTTACGCGCTCGCCACCTACGGCAACGCCGGCTGGCTGCGCGAGCAGGTCTGCAAATACATGTGTCCGTATGCGCGCTTCCAAAGCTCGATGTTCGACCACGACACCCTGGTTGTCACCTACGACGAGAAGCGTGGCGAGCCGCGCGGTGCGCGCACCGGCAAGGGCGACCCGGCCGGCAAGGGCGATTGCATCGACTGCAACATGTGCGTCCAGGTGTGCCCGACCGGCATCGATATCCGCCAGGGCCTGCAGTACGAGTGCATCGGCTGCGCCGCCTGCGTGGACGCCTGCAACTCGGTGATGGAGAAGGTCGGCCTGCCCGCCGGGCTGATCCGCTACTCGACCGAACATGCGATGACCAAGGGCTGGTCGGCCCGGCAGATCGGCGAGCGCGTGCTGCGAGCGCGCGTGCTGCTTTATACTGGCCTGCTCGGACTGATCGTGGTCGGGTTCTTCGCCGCGCTGACGCTGCGCACGCCGCTCAAGCTTGACGTGATCCGCGACCGCGGCGCAATGGGGCGCGAAGTCGAGGACGGCCTGATCGAGAATGTGTACCGGCTGCAGGTCATGAACACGGCCGAGAGCGCGCACTGGTTCCGGATCAAGGTGTCGGGCATCGATTCGATCCGCCTGGCAACACCTGAACGGGTCAGGCTGGAAGCGGCCAGCGCGCGCGCGGTGCCGGTGCGGGTGAGGGTGGAGCGCGAGCACGCCAAGAGCGGATCGAACCGGATCGAGTTCGAGCTCGAGGCGGTGGACGACGCCGCGCTGAAGGTGGAAGAGAAAGCCGTATTTTTTGTGCCAAGATGATAAGCAGGAGACAAGCATGCATCCCGTATCCCCCCTGAGCGTTCGCGTTTCCACCGGCGGCCCCTGGTATGCCCACCGCTGGCCGTGGCTCCTGATGGCCGGCCCCGTGGTGGTGGTGGTGGGCGGCATCGTGACCGGCTACCTGTCGTATACGCGCCAGGATGCGATGGTGGTGGACGACTACTACAAGCAGGGCAAGGCGATCAACCAGGACCTGCGGCGCGACCGAGTGGCGAGCAAATTGCAGCTCGCCTTCGCGGCGCACTACAATCCGGCGAGCGCGCGCCTGGAAGGGAGCATGCACAGCCTGGGCCGGCCGCTCGCGGGCGGTTTCTGGATCCACCTGGCGCACTCGACCCAGCCGGCCAAGGACCTGCACCTGCAAGTGCGCCCCGACGCGCGCGGCCAGTTCAGCGTGGCGCTGCCGATGCTGGAACGGGCGCGCTGGCAGGTCGTGGTGGAAGGACAGCAGCGCGACTGGCGCCTGGCGGGCAGCTGGAAGTGGCCGCAGCAGCAGGCGCTCGAGATCGCGGCCGACGCGGTCGTGGCGCAATGAGGGGGGCGTGCATGATGCGCCTGGCGATGCGGGTCCTGTGGCCATCGTTCCTGGCAGCGATCCTGGCCGAGGGCTTTTTCTTTTCGCTGTTCGACCCGCTCGAGCTCATTCCCGCCAGTGTCGAGTTCACGCTCTCGCCGCTGGCCGCATACACCATCGGGTTCTTCTTTTTCTGGGCTTTTTGCGCGCTCGCCAGCATGCTGACCTACTACCTGGCGGCGCCGCAGGACGGCGGCGAGCCGCCGTTCTAGGAGCGTGTCAGGACATCGGGCTGCACAATTCGGTGCCGGCCGCGATCGCCTTGAGCTTGGGCGGGTCGAGCAGGATCAGTTCGCGCTTGTCGACCTTGATCCAGCCCTGTTTCTTGAAGCGCGACAGCAGGCGGCTGATGCTTTCGATGGTCAGGCCGAGGTAGTTGCCGATGTCTTCGCGCGACATGCGCAGCTGGAAGCTGTTGGCCGAATAGCCGCGCGCCGCGTAGCGCGCCGACAGGTTGACCAGGAATACGGCGAAACGCTGCTCGGCGCGCATATTGCCGAGCAGGAGCATGACGTTCTGCTCGCGCGTGATTTCCTGGCTCATGATGCGGTGGAAATGGCGCAGCAGCGTCGGCACCTCGCCGAACAGCTCTTCGAGCCGCGAGAACGGGATGTCGCACACTTCGCTGTCCTCGAGCGCGACCGCGTCGCAATGGTGGCGCTCGGCGCTGATCGCGTCCATGCCGAGCAGTTCGCCGGCCATCTGGAAGCCGGTGATCTGCTGCTCGCCGGCCGGGTTGATCTGATAGGTCTTGAAATGGCCGAAGCGGATCGCGTACAGGTTGCGGAACGGCTGGTTCATCTGGTACAGGGGTTCATCCTTCGCGATGCGGCGGCGGCGTCCGATGATGCGGTCGAGGCGGCCGATCTCGGCGTCGTCCAGGCCCATGGGCAGGCACAGCTGGTGCATGCTGCAGCCCGAGCAGCTCGCCTTGAGGGCGCTCACGTTCAGCTGTGGCGATGCAACGAAAGGAAGTGGTTGACTCATGATGTTAATTCAGGAAAGTTAATCGAGACCTGCCGGGGTCTGCAATATGGAGGATAATCGATTATTGGCGCCGCCGCGCGACGAACGCGGCATTTTATTACCCTGCCGTTGTATGGAGCCCCGCGCAGGCTCCGTGAAAGATGATCTGAATGCCATTAGTCTATTTAGCGTCGCTGACCTCGGCTGAACGCAGCGCGCGCGCCAACCTGCACCTGGGCGCCTCGCTCGCCTTCGTCGCAGGAGCCCTCAACGCAGGCGGCTTTCTCGCCATTGGCCAGTACACCTCGCACATGACCGGCATGCTGTCGGCGGCGGCCGACAACCTGGTGCTGGGCGAACTGACGCTGGTGATCACGGCCACCTTCTCCATTATAGCGTTTACGCTCGGTGCGGCCTCGACCGCCCTCATGGTCAACTACGCCAAGCGCAGGGGCGACAAGAACATCTATACCCCGCCGCTGCTGCTCGAGGCGCTGCTGCTGCTGGCATTCGGCCTGATCGGCGCCCAACTGCGGGTACACGAACTGGCCAGCGTGTCGGCGGTGACGATATTGCTGTGCTATGTCATGGGCCTGCAGAACGCGCTCATTACCAAGATATCGAGCGCCGAAATCCGCACCACCCACGCCACCGGGCTCATTACCGACATCGGTATCGAACTGGGCAAGCTGATGTACTGGAACGCGCAGCGCACCACCACGAGCCGCGTGCTGGTGCTGGCCAACCGCAAGAAGCTGCGGGTGCACCTGCTGATCGTGCTGGCGTTCTTCGTCGGCGGCGTGGCCGGCGCGGCCGGCTTCAAGCATGTCGGTTTTTCCGCCACCATTCCGCTGGCGCTGGCCCTGGTGATCCTGGCGTGGGCGCCGTCGCTGGAGCCGGCCCAGGGGCACGATTGACTCACGCGCGGCGGCGCCGGCGCGCCAGCTTGAGCGCTTCGGACAGCACGATCGCGGATGCGCCGATGCCAAGCGCGGCGGCAAGCTGGGACGGGCCCAGCGGCGCGAAGCGGAACATGGCCGCCAGCGCGCCCTGGTACAGCACCAGCAGCAGCAGCGCCAGCGCGGCCGCGGCCACGCTCCACAGCACCGGGTTGGGCGCGCGCAGGACCGCGATGGCCGAGCGATGCTGCGAACGGTTCGACAAGATCTGCGCCAGGTTGGCCGCGACCAGGGCGCTGAAGGCAAAGGCGCGCGCCTGCGGCTCCGGCAGCGCGGCGCCGGCCCAGGCATAGGCGGCCAGCACCACGGCCAGCGCACTGGCGCCCTGCAGGCCGGCGCGCAGCATGCTGGCCGGGCCGAACAGGGGCGCGCGCGCATTGCGCGGCGCTGTGCGCATCAGGTCCGGTTCGGGCGGCTCGTTTTCGAACGCGAGCGAACAGGCCGGATCGATCACCAGTTGCAGGAACACGATGTGCATGGGATACAGCAGCACCGGCCAGCCCAGCAGGACCGGCAGCAGCGCCATGCCGGCGATCGCCACGTGCACCGCCAGGATGTAGCTCATCGATTTTTGCATATTGCTGAAAATGAGGCGTCCGGCGCGCACCGCCTGCACGATCGACATGAAGCGGTCGTCCAGCAGGACCAGCGCGCCCGCTTCGCGCGCCACCTCGGTGCCGCGCAATCCCATGGCGACCCCGACGTGCGCGGCCTTGAGGGCGGGCGCGTCGTTGACCCCGTCGCCGGTCATGGCCACGATCGCGCCGTTGGCCTTGAGCGCCTGCACGATGCGCAGTTTCTGGTCCGGCGCGATGCGGGCGCATACCCCGGCCGTCCTGATCCGTTCGCGCAGTTGCGTCTCGCTCATGGCGGCCAGTTCCTCGCCGCCCAGGACCAGGCCCGGGTCGAGCCCGGCGCGGCGCGCGACCGCGCTGGCCGTGGCCGGATAGTCGCCGGTGATCATGATCACGCGGATGCCGGCCTCGCGGCATTGGCGCACTGCGGCGGGAACGTCCGGGCGCAGGGGATCGGCCAGCCCGACCAGCCCGACAAAGGAAAAGTCGAACTCGTGCTGGCTGCGCGGCAGGGCCGCCCCGGCGTGCGTGGCGCGCGCCACGCCAAGCACGCGCAGGCCCTCGTGCGCCATCGCATCGGCCGCCGCCAGCACCGCCTGCGCGCCGGCCGGCTCCAGGTGGCACAGGTCGATGATCGCTTCCGGCGAGCCTTTGGCTGCCACCACATGCCGCTCCTGGCCGAGCCCGTCCCAGGCGTGCGACATCGCGCGCAGCTGCGGCGTGAGCGCGTATTCGTTTGCCAAAGTCCAGTCCGGGTGCAGGTGTTCGGTGTCGCGCAGGTAGCTGCTGCCGAGCCGGTGGAATGCTTTTTCCATCGGGTCGAAGGGCGCTTCGGCGCTGGCCAGGATCGCATATTCGGCCAGCGCATGGAAGCGCTCGGGCAGGCCGGCGTGCGCGGCCTGTTCCAGCGCCAGGTGTTCGCCATCGGCATACAGGCTCGTCACCGTCATGCGGTTTTCGGTCAGGGTGCCGGTCTTGTCGACGCACAGCACCGAGGTGGCGCCCAGCGTTTCGATGGCCGCCAGGCGGCGCGTGAGCACGTTGGCGCGCGCCAGGCGCCAGGCCCCGAGCGCGGGAAACACGGTCAGCACCACGGCAAACTCTTCCGGCAGCATCGCCATCGCCATGGCAATGCCGGCCAACAGGGCCTGCAGCCAGTGGCCGTGGCGCAGGCCGTAAAACACGACCAGGGCCAGGCTCAGCGCCAGCCCCAGCACCGCGAAGCTGGCGACCAGGCGCCTGGTCTGGCGCTGCAAGGGCGACGCTTCGGGGGCCAACTGCCGCAGGGCCGCGCCGACGCGCCCGATTTCGCTGCGCGCGCCGGTGGCCGTCACGCGCGCCGTGCCATGCCCCTTGACCAGCAAGCTGCCGCAATACAGGTAGGGCAGGTCATGCCCGCCCGGATGCGCGGGGGGCGGCGCGCCGGGCGCGGCCAGCTTGCGCACCGGTTCCGATTCCCCCGTGAGCTGCGATTCGTCGGCCAGCACCTCGTTGCCCGAGACCAGGATGGCGTCGGCCGCCACCCGCTCGCCCTCGGCCAGCAGCAGCAGGTCGCCGCGCACCAGTTCGCGGCTGTCGATGCGCAGCGTCTTGCCATCGCGCACAACCAGCGCGCGCGGGCTGCTCAGCTCGCGCAGCGCGTCCAGCGCGTGCTCGGTCTTGCCTTGCTGGTAGAGCGTCATGCCGAAAATCAGTCCGACCATGGCGAACAGGAACGTGCCCTCGCGCGGCTCGCCGAGCACCAGGTACAGCAGACCGCCGCCGAGCAGCAGCAGGAACATCGGTTCGTGCGCGCTTTCCCACACGATGCGCAGCAGGCTGCGCCGTTCGGGGCTGGGCAGCTGGTTCGGCCCGTCCGCGGCCAAGCGGCGCGCCGCCTCGGCAGCGCTCAGTCCGCTATTGCGGTCGGCGTGGTCCTGTGTCGGGGTCGAGGCCATTTGTCATAGTAGGCATGCGATGTCGGGAACTGCTGATGCAGGTCAGATGCGCGCTCTAGCGTACCTTCAGGAAACGCACATCCACCTGCGACACCGCGGCGCCGGCATCCGGTTTTTTCGGCTTTTTCGGTTTCTTCGGCTTCTTGACGACCTGGCCGGCGGCGTCGGTGTGCGGGACCCGGTGCTCCGGTTCGAAGCCGGGCTCGTCGATGCGCTGCAGGCTTTGGCCGGTCAGCGTTTCGATGGCGGCCAGCAGGTCGACCTCGTCGGCGCACACTAGCGAGACCGCCTCGCCCGAGGCGCCGGCGCGTCCGGTGCGGCCGGTGCGGTGGATGTAGTCCTCGGCCACGCTGGGCAGGTCGAAGTTGACGACCTGGGGCAGGTCGTCGATATCGAGGCCGCGTGCGGCCACGTCGGTGGCGACCAGGATCTTGACCTGGCCGGCCTTGAAGCGCTCGAGCGCGCGCAGGCGCGCCGGCTGCGCCTTGTCGCCGTGGATCGCGTCGGCGCCGATGCCTTGCGCCTGCAGCGTGTCGACCAGCTGGTCCACGCCCTTGCGCGTCTTGACGAACACCAGCACCTGGCCCCAGCGCTTCTTTTTGAGCAGGTGCATGAACAGTTCCGGCTTGCGTTTCTTGTCGACGGGGACCACCCACTGGCGGATGCGCTTGACCGTCGTGTTGCGCGGACTTACTTCAAGGCTGAGCGGATCGGACAACAGCTGGCCGGCCAGGACCCGGATCGGGTCCGAGAAGGTGGCCGAAAACAGCAGCGTCTGGCGCTTGGCCGGCAGCGCCGCGAACACCGCGTCGAGCTCGCGCGAAAAGCCCAGGTCGAGCATGCGGTCGGCCTCGTCGAGCACCAGCGTTTGCAGCTGCTCGAAGCGCACCGCGTTCTGGCGGTACAGGTCGAGCAGGCGGCCCGGGGTGGCCACCAGCACGTCCAGGCCCTTGCGCAGCTTCATCATCTGGGGATTGATGCTCACGCCGCCGTAGGCCACATGGGTGCGCAGCGGCAGGCCGGCGCCGTAGGTGCGAAAGCTCTCGTGCACCTGTTCGGCCAGTTCGCGCGTGGGCACCAGCACCAGGGCGCGCACGCAGTTGGCCTGCACCTGGCCTTGCAGGGTGAGGCGCTGCAGCAGCGGCAGGGCAAAGCCGGCGGTCTTGCCGGTGCCGGTCTGGGCTGCCGCCATGAGGTCGCGCCCGGCGAGCACGGCGGGAATGGACCGGGCCTGCACCGGGGTCGGGGCCTGGTAGCCAAGCGCGGCGAGCGTGCGCAGGAGTGGGTCGATCAGACCGAGGGAAGCAAACGACATGGGACGGGAACCTTGTGGCGAAAGATGAATAGCCGGCAGTTTACCCTGTCCTGGCCTGAGCCATCGCTGTCACTGCTTGAAAATGCACCGCCGGCGGCCCATCCCTGCGCCGCGCCGCTCAGTTGTACTCGATGTTGACCGCGCCCTCGCTCGGGCGCGACACCGCAAACGTCAGGCCGGACCCGCCGCTGATACTCATCGAGCCGTCGGCAAACAAGGTCACGTTCACACTTGCGCTGTTCGCGCCCGGCGCGGCGGCCCCGCTCGCGCTGGTGACGCCAGCGGCAGGCGCTGGTGGCGTTGCAACGCGCAACAAGGGGCCGCTGGCGGACAGGCTGGAGCTGAAACTGTCGATGCTCGGAACGGTGCCGGCCAGGGGCGGTGTGGGGGCAATGAGCGTGACCGAGGCCGACACCAGCACGGTGGCAGTGGCCTTGCCCAGCGCAGTTGCCGCGCCGGCGCCGGGCGCGGCCGCCATGCAAGCGAGCACGAGGGCGCATCCGGTCGCCTGGCGCAGGAAATTGCTCGAAAAATTATTTCTTTTCATGTGCTTCGGTCCCGGGAACAGCAGATACTGTTCCCATGAGGTTTTTGCTCAGCAAAAAATCCATACCGTTGACATATTCACCGTTGGGCAAGATGGTGACCTCGCGCACACCCGGATCAATCAGGCCAAGCTGTTTCAACTGCTGCGGCGATACCCGCAAATTGTAGTGTCCCGGCACGACGGCGGGCACGATGTAATAGCCGTCCGAACTGCTGCTGATGCTCGACACCAGGTTGTCATTTCTATCAAGCAATTCTATCACCACATTGCCGATACCACGTGGTTGTTTTTTCTCCACAAGATACACCGTCCCGTCGATTTCGCCGGTCAGGCTGACGGGGAAGTCGAGTTCGGCGGCATGGCCCGGGCGCGGAACCAGGCGCGCGCCCTTGCGTTGGGGCACCCAGGAAGGGTCTTCCAGCGTCTGTACGTCGACCGCAATATCCACCGCTTGCCTGACCGGCAACCTGTCCATCCAGGCAATGCCGGAGGCGTCGGTCCGGGCCGGCGCCCGGTTCCCGTTGACCGTCATGGCCACGTTCTGGATCGGTTCCTCGCCCGGGTCCATGATGCCGTTGGCGTTGCCGTCCACGAAAACACGGACCGAGGCAGTGCCGATGTCGGCCTTTGGCAGCGCATCGACGCGCCATTGACGGTGTCGCGGTTCCCTGCCCATGGCGATGAACAGTTGCAGGCCGACGGACAACACGCCACTGCTTGAATAACTGCTGCTCAAGCCCAGACCGTAACTGCCCAGGCTCTTGTTCAGGCCGGCCGTGGCGAGCGTCTCGCCGCTTTCCAGCGAGCGCAGCAAGCCCACATTGAGCAGGTAATTCTCGCCCAGGCGATGGTCCCCGGACAGCGTGATGGTATCGAGTTTCACGGTCGGCTTGATGGTGTAGCCCAACTGGCCGCTCACGCCGCTGCTGGCGAACCGGCTGCTAAGCTGCAGCGCGCCGCTGGCGCTGGTGGTGCCGCCCGAGGTTTGCCAAGTCAGCTGGTTGGCGAGCGCGATCCGGTTGATATAAGCGGCGACCCGGCCGCTCAGCGCCAGGTTGGTGCGCCCCGATTGCAGCTGGTCGCGCTGCAGCTCGAAGGTGATCGGAAGGCGCCGCACGACAGGGACGGGAAGGGCGCCGTCGATGCGCAGCTTGTTGCGTATCCGTAAGGGATCGGGGCCCGGCAAAAAAGCCTCGCTGCTGAAGTCATGCAGCTGGAGGC